>Ga0180438_10001528_pt1 | contig 40918 bp, 68 predicted proteins | sample SS_ome_12_FD_132455 | JGI IMG/M metagenome (GOLD analysis project Ga0180438, IMG submission 132455) | Hypersaline lake sediment archaeal communities from the Salton Sea, California, USA - SS_3_D_2 metaG | ecosystem: Environmental > Aquatic > Non-marine Saline and Alkaline > Hypersaline >... | reverse complement strand
TTCGGATTTGCAGGAACGTTGCATATACTGAACTCCCTCAATTCCTGTTTACGGTAAATAAGTTCTACATCGCTTTTATCATCTTCTGGTATTTCTACTTGAGTCGGGAAAAATCCCACACTACCAGCATTGATATAACCAGCTCGCACCTTTCGTTCTATCTCTTTTGCAAAGTCATCCTCCTGATCAAACTCCACTTTTCCCACAAGCCGATTGTCTTTAATACGTGGACTAAGCACTTTACCTATTGCTGGCATATCGTGTTTATGTGACCAGAGCAGTACAGGATTTTTCTTAAACTGTTTCAGATTCCATCCTGCTGTATCGAATCGTTCAAAATCTCTATCTATGCTATCATCACTTAATGTCCATGATATTGTTTTATCTGTGTTCACCTTCATAGATGCATCTTTGAATATTAACACATCTTCATCAATATTGCCTTCATCATCGCTATGAGATTTGAACCAGGCTATACAATCATCCGATGTCATCGATTTACATTCATAGCCCTTATCTGTTTTGAAGAACATATCCATGTTATGCCTCCCTCGATTACGCCATTGTGTATTGCAAATAGCGTATCTTTGATCTATGTTGCTATATTCAGAAACCATTGTATCGTTTCCCATACAGCGTTTCAAAAAATCTTCTTTGCTTTCTCCATCTCTTGGTTTAGGTAGTGGCACTCTTTCGTTCCTTTGGTGCTGGCAATGTTCCACATCTACAGTTCGCTACTTCTTCAACTGGAGCAGCTGGATCATGAGGATATCTCATTGCTGTACCAAGTCCTGTAACAAATGTTTCGCCCACTTTTACTCTTTGACCATCAATACTCAAATGATACCATCTATCTTCTTGTCCACCACCCCAATGTATCCATTCTATTTCTTCAACACCTTCATGTTCATATGCATCTTGTTTTGCTGTGTCTTTTATCACATCAAGTTCAGTTCGTGCTATTACTTCTGCTTTGCTTGCATAATCTTTCCATGTAGTGCGTATGACATCCGCAAGCTGCTGTTTGCTCCATTGCTCTTGTGCAGCTTTATCTATCAATGATTTCATCTGCGATTGTAATGTGCTTGTTGCCTGTTTCGTAAATATCGGTATGCGTTGTTCTACTAATTGTTTTGCATTTGGTATTCCTTCTGATATTTCAAAATCAAGATTCCAGTCAGTTTGCTGAAAAACTACTTTCAAATCAACGCCTGTCTGATTTATTGCTCGATAATAAAATGTCTGTGTAAATTCCCCAAGTTGCTTTGATTGTTCTATCCAGAAAAGAAACTCCATATATGTCTGATCATATATTTCTGCCTTTGCTCTTTCTGTATCGAGCGGCACATACTGATCCATGTACCAATCTCGTATACCTCGAAACCATTTAACAAGTTTTGCTCGATATGCAGCAACAAGTACATCCCATGCTTTTTGACTCTCGTTATAATATTGCATGTACCATTTGGGAACGCTCTTACTTTCTTCTTGCGGTTCAAAAAATGGAAACGGTGCATTCGGCTCTTCTTCTTCTTGTTCCTGATAATCTTCTGCTATCTCTTCATAAGTATTTAGCTTCCACCATGAGTCACGCCAGGGCATTTCTTCAAAACCCAAGTCAAGTTTTTCATTTATTTCATTTGCTGTATATCCCATGTTCCATAGTTTAGTAGCAGATTCCATTTTCTGTGAGAAATCTGTTTGCAGTTCTTCGATGCCCGATGTATCAAACTCGCCATATATTTCAGGTGCATATACACTAAAAAACTTTGATTTCAGTACATCTTCTATAAACTTCATATCTGGTATCAATTTCTTTGTCCAGAATCGTTTTTCCTGTTCTTTGGTATCTTCACCACTCAAAGGAGTCATGTCATCTTTAACACCCACGAGTATTGGCGGTATACCATATCGGGCGAGTATGCTGTTCCTGTTCCATTTACGCATATCTATATATTGCATTTCAGAAGGCATTAATCCTATTCGCTCATATTTAGCACCATGCCCGATGACAGCTATCTTGTGTGCTTTCGATGCTCCCTTGTGTTGTGCTTCCCACTGCTCTACAAGTTTCTTTGCTGTATCTTCGTTGATTATCTGTTGCGCTGATAATACGCCAAGTGGCACACTGTTATTCTTTACCAGTGATGTATTGCTTACATTTGCCTGATAATCCTGCTCTATATTTTCTGTTTGTGCTATAAGTGGATTTCTACCTCGCCACTGATCCCATTTATTCCATGCTCTAAAATGCAGAATATCTCGCACATTAAAGGGCACTTTTTTACCATCTTGTGGATCAACATATATCCACTGTATAATTTCTGTTTGTTTCTTGTTCAGCACATGAACCCAATTTGTCGGATCAAGCACATATATATCAGTAGGCATTATATCTTTTTTCACCATATACCATATTGCTTCACCACGGCAATTAATCCATGCACTCGTTGCTTCCCATAATTGTGATGGTGAATAATAAGGATTCACATGAGCAAATACATCATAGAGCGGCCCTTTCTTTACTTCTGTATCTTGCCCTTTATACAATTTGAATGGTGCCCTTGATATATTGCGTGCGATGGTATGTATGGCGATGTTTGCCCAATCATGCTGCATGTATGCATCAGTTACACTTTTCCCTGCACTATCTTCAAGCTTGGCCTCTTCGAGCATCTTACCGAATTCATCAATAGTAAGATTTTGTCGAGAGCTTTTTAATTGTGTAATGATTTCTGATGCAATACGCTTTCGATTAGTTCTATTGATTAGTTTATCTAAGGGACTTGCCATCAACACTCCATAAAAAAAGGAGATGCCCATCCTGAAGAAATCAATTCTTTAGGATGAACACCTCCGGTTTTCCGGTCGATGAATGTAGACTACATTACATATATTAAATCACATTTATACGCTTTTGTCAACCGTTTTTAACAGCTGATATTGTTTCTCTTTTATTTCTTGAACATAGCAGACCTGATTATCATGTATGGTAAATACGATGCCTACTTTTCCATATTCGGTGCTGTACAAGTCCTTCTTCATATGCTCTATGTATTCATTCACGGTTGCGCTTGTTGTCGCTATTGGTTGCACTTGTACCTCCTGAAGCATCAAAAGTTGTTGGTATAATCGCTTCACCTTCTACAAATGGTTTTACATCATCCCATCGCACCCAATCACCTTTTGCCCGTTCAAACATCTTATCACCTATCAGTTTGTATCTTTTCACGTTTTGCCTCCGCTTTCTTTAATAATGCTTTTACTCTGCTCATTATTTTTTTTGTATCTATATATTCTTCAGGCTTTCTGCCGCTTGCTTTATAGTGCTGTTCCATGCCCTTCAGGAATACTGGCATTTCTACAAGTGGGTTTTTGGATTCTATATATCGCAACGAGCCGTCTTTGAACTCGATTACAAATGTATTCTGCGTTGCAAGATATTCATCATATGATTTTCGTTTCTGTGCTGTCGTGAAATATCGATCACTAAACCCTCGCCCCTGTTTCTCTATTACTTCTTCAATTGTCGCTTCTGGAAACTCTGTTATTATTCCTTCGGTAGACGTGTTGATTATATTCGACATATCAAGACGTGCTACACACATAACACTCCGTTTATAATATACCTGTATCGCATCTGATTTCACGCCGTTATTACATATCACTTCACGTTCTTTGGCAAGCGGTGACGGCTTTAGTTCTTCTATTTCAAGATTGCGTTTTATCAGCTGAAAATCCTGTGGTACTTTGTCAAGCGTAAACGTATCCATTCGCCATATATCCTGACCATTTTCATTCTTTGTAGGATACAGCCCTTTCATGCTTGCTGTTTTCCATCGATAGCTGGTATATCGATATATATCATTCGGTGCCCCAAAGTCACATCCTACCAGGTACAGCGGATCATAGCCCATTACCTTTGCAAGCCCCAGCTGCCCTGCGATAGCACATGAAAACAGAAATAGATACAATGATATAAAATCATATGACTGTGCAAGCGTTTCAGTATAGAAATTAGATGTAGGCTCCATTATGCGATAATAGAAAATCTTATTAGGCCAGAAATCCAATACTACAGGAGATATACATGGATGTGCTATCAATATACTATCTTTATTGTCCCATGTATCGATATATGATAGTTCGCTTACTGCAAGACGAGGGTCAAGTGCTACAATGTATTCTGGTGGCCTATCATAATAACATAATGTAGAAGCTTGCGATGTGCTGCAAAATATCGCCCCTTGCCAGTTTTTCAATAACGGCCCTGCTTTATCAAGGCTTTGTCCACTGCCTACAATGAGGGCCGGCCCGTTGCTTTTAGAAAATTCTACACTGCCAAGATCAAATCCTTTGTGCGTTTCGTTTATATCTTTCCATATACGCTTGTGATTGTAGTAGCTGTGTTTAATCTCTATTGGCAATATCACCTTTTTAGTAGATTCGTTGTAATCTTTCACTGATTGCTTCAAGTTCATTTCAGTTTTTACTTCATCAGGCAATGAATCCATATATTCCTGATATCCCTTGCGTACTTCTGTATTTACTTCTTCTGTCATTTTACCAAAATCTTGTTCAGCCATAATATCCCTCGTTTAGTATGTATTTTTCAAACGCCCATTCGCAATATTCCCATTCATATATATCATCGATGTCCCTTGCTGCCCATACTGGCATTTGATAGTAATATACTACATCGCTTACCCAACAGTGCTTTGCTATATCTATTACTGATAAGTCTGCTGTACCATCATCTATTTCTTTCTTGATAATTCCTTTTTCATAATCTTCAAATATATAATCCGCATAACCATATTTTTTTATCCACCATTCCATATCCTGTACACCAAGGGCACCTGGATGATAAAGCAATTTATCTTTATGTGCCGATACAGTTTGTTTAATGACAAAATTACCAGCATCTATTGATATAGACACATTACCCATAGGTGCCTGGTCTACTAATTCTAAATCATATCCCCCATGCAGTTTTATAAGTTCTTCATATGCTCTTGTGGCATTGTCAAAGTCACATGGCCTTTTTAATGGTGCTGTCGGCAATGATGTCATTCTATGTCCTAATTTTAATCCATGTTTAATGAAATAGCTGAATAAATATCCATCTGCAACAGGACCTCCCCACATTCCAAAATGTGTTGATTTCTCTGGCTGAAATATAGGTGTGCCGTATTTCTCTACTATTCTTGCCAATTCAATCGAATCTACTGTGGCATATATATCTGTAATCGATTCTGCTAAATGCCCACATAATAACGTCCATTCCAATAACGGCTTGCCACAAAACATACGAGTATTTTTTCCCGGCAACCGTTCACTGTTTGCCCTTGCCATTGTTGTCATTATCATCTTCATCAGGCCTCTCCACGATTTCAGCATTTAGAACATGATAAAAATCTGCCATATCTGTTCCTAATAATTCATCATATTCATTTGTCATCATACAATCGAGATGTACAAACTTTAGCAATATGCGCCTATAGGAATCTAAGTGTTCTTTTTTATCTGGCATTTCCATGTATCGATAATATGTAGGATCTAAAAACTCTGTATAAAATATCGCCTTGCGTAAACCGAATATAATAGTTAACAATTCATCCATCGATAATTCTAATTGTACCTTTTTCATTTTGGCGGCCTTACCGCAACATACATTCGTTTCAACAGTGAATCTGAAACGGTATAGTTGCCCATCATGGATTTGTTATATTTGAACGTGTTATTGTCTATAAGATCAATAACCATAACATTAAATTGTTCATCCGGTTTATATTCGAGAACAATATTCCAGTCGCCAGGATAATCTAATAGTGCTTTTCTAAAATCGTTTACTGTCATCCTGGTTCCCTTACATTTACATATACAGTACCAAGCACAGTATCATCTACCATATAGTTTTTTTCGTTGCTTGGTGTATAGGTAAATGAATTATCACTTAATAGATTTATCGACAGCACGCTATAATTCACCCGTTCTTCTGTATTAAATGTTAATTCCCAATCATCAGGAAAACGTGATAGATTCGCTTTTAAATCGCCCACTGTCACCATTGCACTCCTGCTGATATTTTAGTACCGCTTGAATTCCAATTATAATGTTCCAGATGTTCATTGCTCCATTTATAGCCCTGTACTTCTCGATAAAATGAATGTGTGCAGAAATGTTCTATTTGTAGAAACACTGATTTATATGCTATCTTATAACCTATCGGGAACACTGCCCTTGTCATTGCTTTAGGTATAAAATCACTTGTTATAAAATATGTATCTGCACCAATCCACATATAATTATTCAGCTTCCATATATCAAACTCATAATTCAATTCAACTGTTGTAAAGGTTAAATCCTTTTCTATATCGTAACCAATAGATGCATCACCATGTAATTCTGCTGGCTCTGCTACTCGCCAATAACCAAAGAGCAATAACCAGAAAGCTACTACACATATTGTAACAAATTGCCATAGTTTCATGGATTTTCCCTCTTTATTTTTTCCCACTCTTCGGGATGCTCTCTTTTCCATTCTTCCATATCTTCTTTGTTCGGATTAAAGTCATTCCTGCATCTCAGGGCTATCTCAGCCCTTGTATACCCCATCGTATGTAAGTATCCCATCAACCACTCCCACACATCTTCCCACCAAGGCGTAAAGTCTGCTATCATCGTATCCCCCCTAATGTTAATCCGCTTTGAAAGTATTTCTGAAACGATATAAACACTATCAGCAAGGGCATAAACAGTATTACCCCTGCTGTTAATTGTAAGCCTATCGGGTTTAATTGTGTGAAATGCCGTCCCTCCTTTAGCACTGCACCAATTAACCCGACAAGCAATGTACGCTGCTCTTCACTCCGCAGCAGTAAATATTGCCAAACATAATCGCCCAAAATACCGATGAAAGAAAATATCCCTATACAAGCAAGTATGGGTTTTGAAAGAGGGACAACCACTCTGAATATAATTTTTAAGTTTCCTGCGCCGTCGATTCTTGCTGCGTCTATAAGTTCCGTTGGTATAGTCTCTATATAATTCATGCATAAGAAAACCCCTACAGGATAAAACACCGCAGGGAATATCGTAGCAACCATAGATGGGAATTGTAATCTCTTCACGGTCACATACAGGGGTAATAGCAAAGTTTGTCTTGGTATCATTATGGGGATAAGAAAGATCAGATATATTAAATGTTTTAACTTGCCCTGTATTCGGGTCATGGCAAAACCAGCCATAAACGTCACTATAACCGTTAGGATTACGGTGCTGAACGAAATTATTATCGTATTCAGCAACCACCGGAGCAGCGGTATACCTGTCAATAGATTTTTGTAATTGTCCCATGTTGGTTTCTTTGGCCACATATTAGGTGGCATTTTCATCAAACCCACTATGTTCTGAAAACTACCGATAAACATAAGATATAGTGGGAATATCAATATCAATGAGCATAGAACGATGATAGCATATTTCATTTTTTAATTATTTTTTTCAAATAACCAGTTAAAGTTTGTTTTATATCTGTAAGTGCACCTATGGCACCCATAGCTCCTTCTTCAGAGATTTTTTCTATTTCATATATATCGGTAACATATTGATATTCAGCATCTATTAATTCTACTATGTTATCAAATGATATAAACAATTTGTCTTTATACCATATACCCTTTGCCGTCCATTTACTTTCTTTGTTTATCGCATCTTCTATCCATCCCATTACATTCTCCTTTCAAGATAGCGTCTGCCGATAGATAGACTTAATATCAGTAACACTAAGAGTAGTGTCTTTGCTGATGCAAAACCGTATTTGCTGCTTAAAAATGCGGAGTCGAATACAGAAAACATAATATTGTAACTTTGGCTTGTTGGATTCATAATGAATATGGTTTCCCATATCTGCAACGATGCTATCATTGTCAGTAGAGATATAAATAAAACGGTTGGCATTATCATCGGTACTATCACTCGCATTTTTATTTGCCATTTAGTTGCACCGTCTACTCTTGCTGCTTCTATTATGCTTTTTGGTATGCTTAATATTGCTGCCATGTAAACCAGAACATAAAAGCCCATGTAACTGGTTATTAACATTGTCGATAATGTCGAAATAGCCAGTAGTCGTTCCCCTAACCATAATCGTGGTGTAACTCCCAATTGGCCTATTAGCCAGTTCGCAAGTCCATTTGTAGGATGCAGGATATATAACCATACTGTACTGATAATCACTCCAGATGCAAATACTGGCACATAAAAGATAAACCTGATATAACTTTGCCATATTCTGCCAAAATCGTAAGCAATAAGTCCAATACCAAGAGGAAGGAAAGTCCAACCAAGAATGAGGAAACCAGTATATCCAAAACTGTTAACCAAATGTCTGATGAAGTCCTTGTCTTGAAAGACTTTGACATAGTTCTTTATTCCAACAAATGTTGTATGTACAAAATTCGTTTTGTATAAACTAAGCTGCACTACATAAATAATCGGTAAGACAGTAAAAAGAACGAATAAAACGAGGGCAGGGAAAAGGAGATAGAAAACCCTGCCCCCCGATCTGGAAGAAAAAAGCATTGGCACAGGCAGGGATTTGCACCCTGCATGTAGGTACCTACGGTCACGCTTGGCGTTTTCCTGCGTCTACCTATTCCGCCACTGTGCCACGACCTCATTGCCTATCAGGGCTTATCCCATGAAGTACCGCTTATTAGGTACTTGTCAGCAAAGAGGTACTTTTGAGCAGCAACTACACCGCCCACCAAGGAACGGTTCATTCCTGCAATATAGCAGTAACGGCTTCATCGTACATCTTGATTGCATCTTCTGGTGAAAGTTTCCCTGCGTACATTTCCTGCAATAGTGGAAACATCTGCTTTCGTATTTCGCCATACGCTGGATGCGCAAGGCCTAAATCGTAAAGCCCGTTTGCTTCCACTATCGCTTTTATGGCACGCCAGTCATCGCTGTCTTGTTCTGCTGTCACATCATTACGAGTGGAGTAAGTGCCATTTGCAATCAGGTGATCTGTCTGTGCTTCTTTGCTTTCGATGTAAGTCATAAGCGTGGCGACAAGTTCATTACGATACTCATCACCCGAATTATAACCTACAACAGCATGAGGCATAGAACAGGCTGCTGCATTGTTAGGAAATGATACAAACTTATATCTGGGCATTGCATCTATGGCCCCTTGTTCCACCATAGAACTAAGTATGCCAAGGTGACCGATAAACAGACCACCAACAGCGCAACTGCCCATTCCAAGTTCTGCGAGGTAATCATCATCAGTATATACCGCCGATTCTCGTGGTGCATATCCCTTTTCCACAAGCATATTCAGAAACTGCAATGCTGCAAGTCCTTCTGGTGAATCTGCTGTTGATTCTGAATAATCCTCATTGTACAGGTCTGCACCGAATGATGCAAAATAATTCATGTAAAAGTAATCGCCACTCTGATTAGCGGCAAATAGAACTGTAGCATATTTACCGACCGCTTTTACCTTCTCAGCCATTGCTACAAAATCATCTGTTGTCCAGTTGTCGGGTATATCGCTTTCAGCTATGCCAGCCTCCTCAAGCACATCGAGATTAACAAACATCCCCATAGCCCCTGTCGGTCGCATAATCGCATAATACTTACCGCCTCGCTTGAACTGTCCCATCATCGATTCGTTGAAAGCAGACATATCAACATAATCATCAAGCGGTATTGCATATGCAGGATCTATGAACTTTCCTGTGCGTGCAAGATAATCCATGTATATATCAGGTGCTTCTCCTGCTGCAATCATTGTATCAATCGTGATTGTAGAACCTGTTGATATATCGGCATCGATTACTTCTACATCTACACCAAATTCATCGGTAAATCTATCAATCGCCATATTGACTGCCGTATCATCACCTGGTGATTTCAGTATAATGATGTTTTCGATTTCCGATGTTTTCTCACCGCCATATAACATAAACGGCACTATCAAACAACATAACGCAATAAACCATAACTTTCTCATTGTCCCTCCTCATATGTTAGAATTCTGCACTGACATTTACAAATACATCTCTGTCCCTGAACCTGTAACCGCCTTTATACGTTACTCCCCCCGGGGCTACCCATGCTGCTGCTTCATCGATCATGAAAGCATCGGTATAGAGCAAGTCTACTTCTGCACCGAATATGTCATACTCTACACCGACATCTCCACAAAACTCTCTATCACTGTTCACGCCAGCTGCTACCCATACAGGTGCAAGGTCTACTTTAGCACCACCGCCAAATGTTACATCGTCATCGTATACCAGACCGCCACCGACACTAAAACGTGATATCACAACCTTTGCATTTGCTGTTATTACGCCGCCCTTGAAATAACCTACTTCAATCTTATCGAGAAACTCTTTGCTGTACCCTACAGCAAATCCGTAATCTGCATTCGGCTGTAATGCTGTACCAGCTTTCACACTTAACCCGTTCCACTCAATAGCGCCAGTTATACCGCTCACATCGATTCCTGCATCCTGCAATTCGAGGCCTTCTGATGTAACGCTATAATCATTGCTATCAAATGAAACGTTGCCAAGTTCGCCAGTGAATATTCCATATACCGTTGTTAGGTATACTTCATCGATATTCACATCGCTGCCGACATCACCTGTCATTGATAGAGACAAAGTATTGTGTTCATCTACTTCTGCATCGATATCAAGGTCAAGTGTGCCGAATCCGTCACCACTTTCCACTCGTTTACCGAAAGTGGTTTCATACTCGAAGCTGCCAGTAAAATCAGCAGCCATAAGCGGTGCTGCACAAAACAACACCAATACCGCAATAATCCATACTCGTTTCATTCTTTCCCTCCTAAGATTTATTTTTTCGTTTCACGACATAGAAAACTAATATAGTCAATCCTGCTGTCATACCAAGTATAATGAAAAAGTGTATAAGCAATTCCCAATTCATCGTTATCATTTTTTCTCTCCATTCACAGCATCGATAATCTCATTAATTTTGCGTATGATACGCATCAATAAGCCTATACTGCGTGCTTCATGTTTTGTCTTTGGATTTTCAAGTTTGGTGATTTTCATTTTTTCCCCTTTCCTATCAACATTCCTTTTAATGGTTTTTTCCATCCATGAGGCCAATGTGTAAATCGCTCTACCGATATATCTTTGAAATCAGCGTATGCGAATAGCTGATATAGTTTGTTGCGATTAAACGGTGATACATGCCCGATATCGCCATAGAAGCTCCATTTGCTGTATTCGATATCTGGTGTGAGTATTATGCATATACCGCCTGGCTCGCATAGATGCCACATATTCTCTATTGCGTTCATTGGATAACGGCAATGCTCTATTACGCTTTTACTATGCACGACATCGTAAAATCCGTATCGATTTGTAGTCATTAATTCTATATCGCCGTTTATATCGTAATAGCTGTATTTGTCGATTCCTTTGGCATCTTTCCCTGCACGTTTAAATGCATCTACATATTCACCATTTCCACAGCCTACATCGAGTAGCTTTCCTGCTGTCCATAATCCAAACTGCCCACACAGATAATCTACATATCTATCTATAAACCCTTCAGGCTTTGGTGGTTCATTAAGATGTGTGCAATCGCTGTAGTTCATGCAATAAATATCTGTACTGGTTCTGCTATCTCACTGAATATGCCATATCGCATTGCATCCATGTAGTGGTCATTCAATTTTATTATCCGCTCTTTGTCGTCACGCCGATAATCCCATATCTCTGATAGCACGCCATTACAGCCCTCCACTATGTAGAATTGATTATTGTGAATCTTATCGTTTATAGCGTCTATTCCCGGCTCCACACTGTTGTTCGCTTTGTCGCCAAAAGTAATCTCCTGTATGCGCTCGCCACCGCTTGGATCACACCATGCAATATATGTTTTATCTTGCCATCGCTCCCTGATAGCATCATTGAGAGTATTAGCGGTGATATTAAAATTGCCGTAATCACCAAGAACGTAAATATTATCACCGCTCCAACCAATAAGAACGGCAGCGCAATTAAGGCCAAAATCGACACCCACACTATATCGTTCCATTTCAGGCAGCTCTTCTTTCTTAAGTACATAGGATTCATCGAATTCTTCATAGATTGTACCCTCCGCTTTAACAAACTCGCCATCAAGAAATCTGCGCCTGGCTCTATCTGCCAATGTCTCGAGGTTATTCTCTATATAATGATCCGGTAGATTAGAAACATTATCTATCGGATTCATTTTCATCGATGCATATAACTCAGGTCGTTCAATCGGCTTCAATGTATATGGATTTATTTTCTCGATAAATACTCTATGTGACCAGTGAAGAGGTGAAGGAGGATTACAATCGAATAATGCTATATTCATAAACCCTTCGGTTTTCTTCGCAAGTCTGGGCAATGTCATCTCTACAACCGTATAATCAAGCTGCGATACTTCATTGAGATATACCACGTTAAACTCTGAGCCTAATATCTTTTCTATACGTTCACGTTCATCAAAGCCGCCAAGCCATATCTCGCTTCCATTACTAAATTCTATATAGTGATCTGCTTTGTTTTCCTTCCACTGAGTCATCGGCACACTTTTCATTATATCTCTTATTGTTTGATGCCATATAGTTGTTTTAGCATGACTGAACCGTAAACGTGCTATTAGAGAACGTAATCCGGAATAATCCAGGCTCCACTTTATTATCATCGATGCGAGTATAACGCTTTTACCTGAACGTGCACCACCGTATAAAAGTATATTCGTTGCACCGCTATCATGTATGAGCCAGTATGCATCACTTTGCTTTTCTGTATATCGTAATCGAGTCATTCGCTATCATAATTAACACGCCGCTCTTCTTTCTTTATATTCCTTGCACGCAATTCAAAGGGCAGTGTACCCACTGAAATATATAACTCGTTTTCAGTACCGCATATCGGGCATTTACTATATGTGCCTTCAAGCATCTCTGCTACTTGTAAATCCATTCTGGTAGGGTAAAGATTATCATCAAGCGGTATAAGGTCGCCGTCTACATCGTAATTAACAAACACAAGATATACGGCACAATTAGCACATGGCGTTGATAGTACAGCAGGTCGTCTATCACCCATTCCTTTTTCTTTCCATTACTTCTATTTTGAAAGGTTCATCTGAATCTGTGGCGAGTATCTGTTTCTGTGTAGGCATACCGTCTATGTGGTTATAGACAAATCTGATAGTAGCTGCATCCCCTTTATCTATAAGTTCTTTCAGTTTCTTTGCAAGTTCGTCTTTACTAATTTGCTTTAATAGTGCATCGGTAAGAGATTCGCCCTTTGGAGGTCTACCTTTCTTATTGCCTTTTTCTGGGTAATCTTGAAAACCTGTAGATGGATGAGGGTTTGCCATTGTAGTTTTTTTATGGTTATTGCTACAATCAATACTAAATCATATCAGATATATTATTATCTGTCAAGCAAATATTCATAATGAATCGTAAAGCCATCGCTCCTACTTGTATGGCTTCCTGTTTCATTTTTTCTTTATCTTCACCATTGCGTATTTCATCCCATAACTCGTCAAGTTCTTCAAAGATAACGGCATATCCTTCATGTGGTGAATGAAAGTTATGGAATAATTTAGATGCTCTTATATATTCATCAAAAAACTTATCTAATATATGTCTTTCAGTCAAATAGCCCTCCTTTCATTGTTTCTACTTTTTTCAGATTCGCCACTGCCTGTATATAATATCCTTCTTTTAATTCAATACCGATAAATCGCCGATTCATTTTTAATGCCTCATAACCTTCGCTTCCAATACCAGCGAAAGGACTCAATACAATATCATTCTCATTTGTCCATAATTGCAATGCACGATGTATTACTTCTAATTGCAATGGTGCTATGTGCCGTTCGTCTTTCTCTTCTCTTGCCGATGTTTTTTGAAGTGTGTTACTTGGATTAATATCCATCCATATTGGTGAAGCATATCGCTGCCATATATCAATACTAAGTCTGCCTGTTCTTTCAAATGTAGATTGATCGCCCTCGAAATGATTTAATTCCCCTGCAATCGGTTCTGGATTTTCTCCTGGTTTTTTCATTGTTACAAGATAATCTGGTATTCCCTGTCTACAAGCTGCACTATCTTTTACTATTTGTTTATGCAATAATCCTTTTGCTTTAGTACGTTGCATTGCAGTTACTGGGTTTTTCCAAATGCATACTTCACTCGCATATATAAATCCTTCTTTCTGAAAAGCTCTTATTAATTCACCCCTGAAATCCACGAGTCCGATATATCCATTTCTTACTTTACTTGTTGGAAGATTCATACAATGAAATGAAACCAATCGACCTGGCATAATAACTCGATATAATTCTTTAACCAAATATTGAAAGTGTTCCATAAACTCTATATTATCTTTGCAATTTCCCATGTCTCTCTCGCTGTTTGAATAAGTGTAAAGAGATGCGAAGGGAGGGGAAAACACACTATAATGTATACTGTTACTATTAATATCCTTACATATCTCAACAGCATCTCCAAGGTACACAGTCCAGTTTTCTCCATTTTCCTTTTTTGTTTTATATATATTTTCTGTTCGTTCTGTTCCTTTGATGTTTTCTTTATTCAGTTCATGCATATGCTCCACCATGTTTTCAGCCATTCGTTGTGCATCCTCCTCTTTTCGCTGTATATTTTTTACAACTGCACCCTCTGTATCTGCCGTAATAATATAACAATTAACTTCTTTTGTTTGTCCGAATCTCCAACATCTTCGAATTGCCTGATAATATTGTTCATACGAATCTGATAGGCCAACAAAAGCCACATTATTACAATGCTGCCAATTCATACCAAATCCTGCAATGGATGGCTTGGTTACAAGTCTATTTATTTCCTTCGATGAAAATGCAAGCATCATTTTTTCCTTGTATTCATTTTGATCAGATCCTTTTATCTCTATTGCATTATCTATTTCGTTCTTTAACATTTCACTTTCTATATTAAAATTACACCAGCATAGCCAAGGCTCTTTATTTCCATTTATTATTTCGGCACACTTTTTTACCCTTTCTGATGTACTATTTTTGCGTGCCTTTATTCGTTCTTGTAGATTAGAGGCCTCCATTGGAAACAAATATTCACCCGTTTCATTTGTTTTAACTGTTATTTGATGTATTCTTAATTCTGGCAATATAAAATCCCCATCGTCATATCCTAAATCCGATGGTTTTCTTAACATTACAGCCCAGGAACATAGCCATTTCCAATATTCACTTTCTGCATGCCCTTTTAGCCGCCATTTCTGTGTTTCCCCTCCATCATGTACAAAAAACATTGATAACATCTCTGTACGATTTAACACTCCCAGAAATTCCGAATGATTACCAAGTTCCATATAATCATTTGGTGCAGGCGTTGCTGTACACGCAAGACGATAAGGTGTATTCTCAAATGTCTTTATTATTGCCGTTCTTATTTTTCCTGTATAGCTTTTTAATATTGATGATTCATCAAGTACTATACCTGAAAAATGATTAGTATTAAAGTGCTGTAACATTTCATAATTTGTTATTGTTATTTTCCCTTTTACATCTTCCTGATGACGCGCTTTTAATACTTCAATACCGAATTTCTCTCCCTCTCTTACTGTTTGAGACGATACTGCCAAAGGCGCCAAAATAAGCACATTGCCAGGAATATGCTTTGCCCATTCTAATTGCATCGGCGTTTTCCCTAATCCACAATCAGCAAATATAGCAGCTCGCCCTCTTCTCAAGGCCCACTTTACTATATCCCCTTGAAAATCATATAACATTGGATTCAGTGGTGGTATGTCTTGTAATCCCGATGGAGCATCGATTATTTTTTTCTTCTCTAAAAATGTTTTATATTCCATAGCTGTAATTCCTTTTCAGTTCTTCAATATATCTCAGCCAGGATATATCTTTTGATACACGCATATTTTCGAATAATGTACAGGCGTGTACGGCATCTACTTTTTTTTCTATTATATCATCCAATGTTATCAATCGCCCATCCTCAAGCATATTCATTACACATTTTACATGCACCTTGTTCTGAATGTTTCTACCACACATTATAAGGTTTCCACATGCTAAACAGCTTATCCTATGCATAGTGTAAGTATCTCCCTTTCGTCTGCCCATGTTAATCTCCTTTATAATTTAATTACTGTAATCATCCAAAATATCAATACGGCAAATCCACCATACGCCATGGCCACAAACTCTGGATATCGCTTGTCGGGATTTTGATATTTGTAAAATCCTGCCATCATTAAACTTAAAAAACACCATGCAAAAACATAAATCGGTATATACATAAAAAGTTTATCAATGACCGCTACTATTTGATTAGGCTCCATAATTCACTCCTTTGACCATCGTATACGTTTCTGCATATTAGTCTCGACCATTATTCAGTGCTTCGCCAGTTATCTTTATTGCTGTTTTGAAATCAGATGCTTCGTGTGCTTTTTGTAGCGCCACCCTGTACCGCTCGCATTGTTGCTCAATAACCGTCATTTCTGCATTATGTTTTGCTTTCCATGCCACTTTTTCATCAGCATGTACTTCCCTTAACCGCTCTATCTCCTTGTCTTTCTCGGCAAGGGCTTGCTCAAGTTTTACAGCTTTCTCGCATTCTCGGAACAGAGCGTCCTCGGTATCTTTTAACTTATTCAAAACTTCGTGATGCTCCATCACTCTCCCCCTTTGGCTTGCCGTTCTTCTTGTCTGCGCCTTTGTTCTTCAGCCCACTGTCTATAATATCCATCTTTGCCATGCTCCATATCGCCATAACACATTGAGCATACATTGCTTCCTTGGTTGTCGGGTATACGGCTTCCGCAACATACGCAATATTTACTCATCACTCTCCCCCTTTGGCGAGTCGTTCAAGCCCGGCTTTCAATGCCCTGCCCATAGTGTCAGGATTATCTTTGTCAGGCAGAGTAATATAATATTCATCAAGTGCAGGCAATACACGCCTCGCAAGGTCGGCTATATACGCATGTGCAGGGTGTTTCTTGCATCGTTTCCAATGGTCTTTGTCGTCTTCGTCCAGTATTTCACCACAATGGATACAGGTCGATTCTTTGCCTTCTCGTATGTACTCTATATACGCATCCATTTCGTCGGCTATATAAATCTCGTCCACATCCTCTGTTCTGCTCAGCGTTTCAATGTCCCACCTTTTCGGCTTGTTCATTTCCTTTCTCCTTTAAATTTATGTTTACAATTCATATGACAATAAACGCATAGCAGCACCAGGTTCTCTTCGCTCTGCAACCACTTGCCATACTTGCGCTGATTCGGTTTAGTATTCGGTATTCTATGATGTATTTGTAATCCTTCTGTCATGCCGCATTTCTCACATCCACATTGACAACGATGCCCTGCTTTGAAATACACACGCTCTCTTGTATATACGGTTGGTTTATTCATTTTTTATATTCTTCCCATTTCACCGATTTGAATATCGCCTTATGATTTACCCACCTTGCAAAGTGTCTATATTTAGAATTTTTGTTATATGACATTACAAATGGATCTATTCCGATTTCTTTTAATTTATTAACTCTATATAAATCCTCATCTTCTGTTGTATTATAGCCTACCAAGACATAGCACATAATATTTGCAGGATTTCTATATATTATTAAATTATTTATTCCTTTCATTATTTCTTTTTCATCTTCCATAAAATCCCATGCTATATGTATTTGTTTTTTATGCCGAACATTTGTTATAATATATGCTATTTCTCTTGTAATTAATCTTGCATCTAATCCTTGTGTAAAATCTACTATCAAACCTTCATTGTGTATCTGATCACATATATTTTTGAAATGTTTTTTATTTGCCAATATATTATTATCAAGCAAAGTTATTTCCCTGCTTTTACCATCCCATATACTATGTATACTTTCATCTGTTATATGAAATCCACCTTCTTTAATTGGCACAACACAAAAAGGGCATTTTCTTATGCATCCTCTTGTAGTAAAACCAACATTTATATAAGGTCGCATTATATCGATTTCTTTTGGCAATTTTGTTTTTAGATTAAAGCCTGTCCCTCCACATATCATATTATTTTTTATATAGTCTTTTTTAGACCATGTAAATATTGAACTGCAATATATTTTTTCATATTTATCATGCTCAATTGGTATATAATCTTCTACCTCTTGTTTATTATACAATTCATAATATAAACGTATTTTCTCTAATGCTATATTTACATATTGTGGTTCTAAATTATATAACCCGATCAACGCTGATCCTCTTCTGGTATATTCTCAAAATCTACATCCTGCACCACTTTCTTGTATTCATCGATCGATTTCTTCATGTTGCCTATCATGTAATGTAATGCCTTTTCCCAACACATTAATGCTGATCGTATATTTTCTAATCGCTCAATTGCTACTTGATGATTTGATTTCTTCATTCTTTGCCCTCCATTTTTTTATCGACATACGCCATTCTGTCAAATAGCCCTCCACTATCTCTTTTTTGCTTAATCCAGTTTCCTGGTTGCGTATACGCTCTTTTTCATTGCGTGTTATTATGTCTGCATAATATTGCTTGCGATAATCGTGACTGCTCTTCGCATACCAATCTGCATGACTTGTTAATATTTCATCTTGTGACATCCCCTGCATTTTATATTGCTCATATACTTCAATCGGTATTCTACATGTGCCGCCTTTTTCATTGACGAATCGATAGTACGGTACAGTATACACTCGACCATCCTTTCTTTTCAAAGAGCCATATAACATATCGCCATCTTTTTTATACTTTGCCATCTATCATATACCTCCCTGTATGTGTTAATGGTTCATCTTCTGACTCAAGTTCCTTTTTATGTATCGCTTCTACTTCATCAATACTGTCAACACCATATTCTCTTCGCATCCAATTTTTTATCGTTGCTGGCATTGACTTATACCGCTTTCCTGTACTTTGCTGATAATCGGACAGCTTTTGAATAAATGTATCTATGCGCTGTTTACCATATTTCCCACACATATCATCATATTCTTCTTTTAACATTTTAACGCCTATTGCATACTGTACCCTTTGCTTGTCTTTTTCTTTATCCTTATCCTTTTCTTTTTCTTTATCTTGTACACTATCCATACCCTTTGTATACCCTTTGCATACCCTATCAAACAAACCATGTTTCTTTAACAACCCAATGTAAGATTGTATAGGTTTACTGGTACTATTTTCATCAAGTTCTTTATATTGGAACTCACAAAAATCTGGTATCCACCACTTGCCACAATCGAGTATCTCAATGTTGTTGTTTACCTTTTCTGGTAACTCAATCCAATTTGGTTTACCATTGATACACGTTTCAGCAAGTTTGAAGTTTGGCTTCCACACACCAACATTATCGCATCTATCGATTATAAACAAGAATGCACATTTATCAATGGGATCAAGTTCCATAAACCATTCGCAGTCAATCCATATATCTACATCGTGCATTCTTTTTTTCATAATATTCCCACTGATAATAATTTTTCTAAATCATACTTTATATATTTTAATACCTCATCAATATTATTTGTCCATAATACATCATCAATTCCAAGTACCAATAACTTAGCTTGTGCCCATTTTTCTTTCCCCCAATGTTCATATATTTCTATATTTATAGTTATCATCGGATTATCCATTTTCTTTCTCCTTTCTTTTTATCTCCTGCCATTCTGTGATAAACTCACGCATATCTATTCCTTGTTCTGCTGCTTCCATAAAAACTGCTTCGATGTAATGCCCTGCTTGCTCTATGTCGCAATCGCTGATTGTCTTTATGATAAACTTATCAGCATGTAGCGGATCACGCACTTTCAATGGGTGATTCTCATACACCGATTGCTTTATGTGTTGTATGCTCGATTGTATTTGTGGATGGTCAGCAAGGTAGCTGCATACAAGATGAAAGAAACTGTTTTGTTTCAACGTGCATGGTGGGCGATACTTCTTTAATTCTATCGTCCACTTGTCCTTATCGCTTTTGCTTTTCAATTCATGTACAACGGCTCGATACACTTCTACTCTTGTTACAGCTACTAATTTCAATCACCCAACTCCGCATTGACAGAATCTTCATAAGCTACAGCGTGCATTTCACCGATAATCTTTAATCTTGTATTTAGCCGTTGTAATGACATTGTTTCCATTTCTTCAATACATTTTACCTTTGATGCATCGTAATCAGTTTCTTTGCCTTTGTATATGTGTCGACCAGTGAAGGCAGGGTGATCAAGAAACTCCATAATAGCTTTCTTTGTTCGGTCTTTCCCTGCATCATTCAGTTCATCACTACTTGTTTTGTCGGGATCTTCACCAGTAGGAATAGCAAAGGTACGCAACAACAGATACTTGTATGCACCTGTAAGGGCTTTATTACTGCCCTTATCTTGCATATCACTGCCTTGTCCTACTGAAGAGATTTTTTGTGATTGTCCAGTATCAACATCAACGATAAGATAATCACAAAATGTTGTTGTAAGATTTTCATCTTGTCTACATGATACATCAGTGGGCAATATCACAAGCCCGACATCAATCATAGCTTCACGCACTGCGGTCGTTACTTTCTCTTCAGTGACATACTTGTACTTTGTTTTGCCATACTCTATGTTGCCATCTTTCTCTAAATGTTGCACCTTCTCCATAACTTGTGCAATCTTTTTGTATAGCCCTATCTCTTCCATTGGTTTTCTCCTTTCAATTATAGCGCTTCTAATGATCCCATCACATCACCAAACATTATATCTAACTCATAGTCTGGCCCATTCGGTTCATGATATGTTTCTTCAAGCACTTCATAATCTTCATCAAGTATTTCCCATTCAAGCACATTACATGCCGATGCTTCAATCCCTGCTTCTCTTGGATCATCAGCACTTACATTAATTCTTGCTTTCACTTTCAAAATCGCTTCTACTGTGTAGCCCATTTTCATTCTCCTTTAAAGATATGTCATATTAAAATCATTATACGCTTTTTCCCAATCCTTCTCTGTTTCAAAAATCTTATTGCAATGTAAACATATTACTGTACTATCTTTTCTTTTTTGTATCCATCCATGATTACATATTCCCTGTTTTCTCATGTGTGATACAATATTTCCTATTCGTTCATATTCTGCTTGTTCAATATCTGCATCATTCATAGTTTCTCCTTTTACATAAAAAGATCCGATGTATGCCCATTCATCATCAGTAGCACACTATCAAGTGCTGTTGTTACACCTTCATGGAATAAGCGATAATCGGTTACTTCTGTTTCTGCATACTCACAATAACGTTGTCTTGTCTTTTCAATCTCCTGTTTCCAGTTTTCTAATTTCTTCGTCAATCGGTTTTGGTTCAACATTTTCTCCCTCCTTTATTGGATGTGCAAGCATTTCATTCATACAAGCTATGCGTACAAGCACTGATGGTGTATAATTAAAAAACTCTTGCTTTGTACGTGCCTTGCAATACTCTTTTATCTTGCGTTTCAGTGCATGTGACATACGCACCGTCAATACTGTTTCAATCTGTTCTTCGTTTCTCATTCATGCCCCTCCTTGATAAGTCTCTCTTGTATATCAGCAAGTAGACTCGTTTTAATGCTATTCAAGTCAAGTCTTTCATTACGCATACAATTTAAGCTCCCCTCCCAATATTTACGGTTCCCCTCATCTATTGCTGTTACCGACAAAGACTCTGCGATTTTGATTGAATCATCTATGCGTGCTTGTGCTTGTTCGATGATTTCAAGTGTTGTCATTGTCTTTCTCCTTTCATCCCCAATATGCATCGTTTCTATATTTACTGCGCTCTACTCTTGTTCTGTACCTGTCCCTTGCATCGTCAAGTATGTCGCTCCAGTCATCTTCATCATCACAAGGGATATCATATCCAGGTGAAAATATTATGGTATAATCATCGTGGTCATTATATGTGAGACTATCAATCACATCTGCTATGTAGTTTTCAAGCGAGGTAACGTGTCGAGGTTTGTAATTCAAATCAAACGTGCGATAAATAATATCTTGTGTCCTTTTGTCGATTATCTTCAACGTGATAATCGAATAACCCATGTAGCTGAATACAAATAATGCTTGTGAAATCTCTCCTCTTTCCATTTTAGTATCTCCTTTAAATTTTTCATCTTCCCAATACATATATTAATTTTACACAATTATTACATCTTGTCAAGTTTTTTTTTCACTTTTTTTGAAGTTTTTTTTGATTAATCGGTGAGCGCATAAGGGATTTTCCCCTCTGTATTTATCGGTATCGCTACTGGTGCTGATGAGCGTGTGTTGCCCGATGAAGAGGTGAGTCCCATATATACAATATAGTTGGTATCTACTGCAGAGAATAAAGCCGTGGTGAATGTATAGGAAACATAGGCAAGCACCGATGTTACAACCGTTATTGTCGCTGTCACTGTGCTTCTATTTGCATTGCCATCTGTTTCATCATAATAGTACATGCAGCCTGTATAGCTTGTTAAATCTTCGGTGAAATCAAATCGTATTTTTAGATCGTCCTGTGAAGCATGTATGTATTTAGTTCCCATAATATCACCCCTCAAAGGTCAATTCGTTTGTGGAATAGCCGTCAAATGTCAGCTCTGCTGTGCTATATGCTGAAAACACTAATTCTTTTGTGCTATACGCTGAAAATATCAATTCAAACGGCACATATATCCTTGTTACTGGTGATGCTAAGTCTATTCCTGCATACATCCAGGACAATGTACGTCTACTCACTGAACCATCAGGCCAGCTCACTGGTGGTATCGGCACGGTTCCTATTGTCTGTATAGAGAACCGTTTTTGTAATGTATCAATCGCCATTAACTGAACTCGCCTCTGGTTGCCGTTGTACCATCATCAGATATAGTTGACGTTGCAACCGTTGTACTGCCATCATCGGCATATATAGACATCAGCGCACTGGTTGATGTAATCTTGTTTCTCATAGCGGTTGCCATAAATCCTATTTTGTCTGTGATAGATGCTGTCGCTGAAGGTACTGCACTTGCTTCTGCGTATGTATCTGTATTCAATGCATCTACTACTTCAGCATTTACCTGTGCTGCACTCAAATCATTCAGCGCCCCTATATCAGTCTGTACGCTCGTTGTCTTAGTAAGCACTCCTGTTACTGCACTTGCCTGTGCATAATTCGGTTGTATATCGGCTGTGTCTGCAAGTATCGATACCAACTGCGTACTGTTCGCATCGATATGATTTGTTACATCGACAGCTGCTATATTATTCAATGCACCTATATCGGTTTGTATGCTCGCAATCTTTGCCCCTGCAAAGGCGGTTGAATCGCTCAATATATCCGTAACAGCAATGTCATTCAGATTGCCTATATCAGTCTGTATCGATGCAAGTTTAGCATCTATATCGCTATCATCAGCAGGATCTGTGGGCAGATTGTCTGTCTTTGCTTGTATTGTATCTACAGCAGTTTGTACGGAAGGGATGCCATCCACATAATCATTTATGGTTGTTAGTGCACCTGAATCCGGTAGATTATCGGTCACTGTCTGTATAGCATCTACTGCTGTCTGTATCGATGCTATAGCATCTGTTTGTGTATCAACAGTTGTTACCGCTGAGGCCTGTGCATAATTAGCCTGTATGTCTGCGGTGTCTGCAAGAATCGATGCAAGCTGTGTACTATTCTGGTCGATGTCATTGGTGACGGCATTTGCTGTGATGTCGTTCAGGTTTCCGATATCGGTCTGTACACTGCTTAGTTTTGTGTGTGTTGCGCTACCAAAATCTCCCTCTTCTATCGGATATAATGTGAGTACGGTATCCTTGCTGTCACTGGTAGATGATTTTACTTTTACGATAGAGCAGCTGCTGTTCATTTCAGTGGCGGTGAGTTCTAAATAGTATACGCCCCAGCTTGATTCTATCTGCGTGGCTTCGTTTGTGCAATCTGCTGCCGTTGCACCGTCAATAGATATTTCACTATCAAGACTTGCCGCATCTGCCACTAAATCACCATCATTATCAAATATAGGAAAGTATACTCGATATGCTTGATTCTTGACCGGATGTGGTGTTGCATCTGTTGCTGCCATAGTATCACCACCTCCTATATGTAATTGTGTGCTTTATGCCGCCCCATCGTTTTATAAACGGTTGTCCTGTTGGGGCAACCACACCACCTGCTAATATTCCATAATAGCACCATGTTGCGTCTTGTCGTTCAGCCTGATCTACTCCCGATGTACCAGGGTTTACACCTTTAGGGTAAAATGGCATCATAAACATTGATACCGATTGTCTTTCGCTTCTTGTGTCAACTGCCATTAAGCAAACTCACCTCGTGTAAATGTGTTTCCGTCATCGGATATAGTAGATGTAACAACTGTTGTACTGGTATCGTCAGCATATATAGTTATCAATACACTTGTTGTTTCTATCTTGTTTCTCATTGCCGTTGCCATAAATCCAAGTTTATCAACGATAGAAGCTGTCGCCCCAGGTACACCTGATGCTTCTGCGTATGTATCTGAGTCAAGCGCACTTACTACCTGTACCTTCACTGCTGCTGCCGTAAGTAATGCACTGGCCTGTGCGTGCCCATCGTTTATGGCATCCACTGCTGTCTGTATGCTTGCAATATGAGTAGTGTCTGCAAGTACGGTGGTAAGTGTACTCGTCTGTGCTACTCCTGCAACGGTTGAAGCCTGTGCATAGTTCGGCTGTATATCGGCTGTGTCGGTGAGTATATCATCCACCGCACTTTGTATCGATGCAATGTGTGTGGTATCGGCAAGCACCGTATCGAGTGTACTGGCCTGTGCATGACCATCATTTATTGCATCAACTGCTGTTTGTATAGATGCAACAGGATCTGTCTGTGTATCGACCGTTGCAACTGCACTTGCTTGTGCATAATTCGCTTGTATATCTGCCGTATCGGTCAATATGTCATCGACTGCCGATTGTATAGAAGCAATATGAGTGGTATCGGCAAGTACATTTGTCAGCACGCTCGCTTGTGCATATGCTGGTTGTATGTCTGCCGTATCGGTAAGAATATCATCAACGGCACTTTGGATAGATGCAATGTGTGTTGTATCTGCCAATACAGTTGTAAGTACACTTGCTTGTGCGTATGCTGGTTGTATATCGGCTGTGTCTGTTAATATATCATCGACAGCAGACTGTATACTCGCTATATGAGTTGTATCTGCAAGCACTGTATCAAGTGTGGACGCCTGAGCATGACCAGCATTAATCGCATCCACTGCTGTTTGTACACTACCAACATTAACGCCTGTAGTGCTTCCATAATCATCGGTTCCCATTGGATAAAATACAAGTACAGTTTCTTTCCCATTTGTGCTGTTCACTTCAACTATACTACAACTACTATTCATTTCTGTAGCGGTAAGTTCTAAATAATAAGAACCAGCACTTGATGCTATCCATGTTGCTTCATTGGTGCAGTCTGCCATAGTTGCACCATCTATACTTATTTCACTATCAAGTCCTGATGCATCACCTACAAGATCACCGTCTGCATCAACTATGGGAAAATACACCCTGTAAGCTGTATTTGATTTTGGATAATAAAATGCATCTGTAGTTGCCATTTATCACCACCTCCTATATGTGGTAGTATGTGGTGTTCCTGCAAATCGTTTGAATGTTGGTTGTCCTGAAGGTGCTGCTGCTGCATTTTCATCTACTCCCACATCACATGTCGTTCCTGATCTTGTATCACCTTCCATATCAGTTGTCGGTACGGTAGAATCTGTAGAAGGCCCTACCCCACCATCATCACAGTTTCCGCTTGCTACTAATGTCCAATTCCCTGTAGATGGGGCAGTAAATTCATTTGTCCAACTGCCTCCACTTGGAGAAATCGGGTTGTTCCCATCTCCATCATCAGTTGCATTGTAATCTACTGTTGCACTATCTCTATTATCTATATCATCATTAGTATTGAAAACTGCATTATTTTTTACTGTGGCACCACCTGCACTCCCACCACTTATATATATTCCATCTGTGGTAGTGCTTCCATAGACAATATTATTATATATTTTAAGGGTAGTATAACCAGAACATTCTAATCCTCGTCTCTCGAAATTTTCTACAATATTATTAAAAACATCTGCAATTGTATCTGCATCTTGAAATTCAATTCCGACATATCTTGTAGTATTACCAGTAGAGTTTTTTGATATTCTACATTTTTCAATAACAACTTTATTATTCGTTGCTGTTTGACCTGAAACAGGTATACATTCATAAAACGAATTATCACCTGTAGAGGACATTCCTATTTGCAAACCTGTAAGTGTTATATAATCTTCTTCAAGAGATAGTATGTCATCATCAGCACCATCTAATCTGTATCTATCAGTTTTCCATGCATCCTTTACTGCTTCTTCTCCGCTACCAGCTTGTATTGTTATATCGTAATCTGCGCTTGTAGTCCATCCTACAAATCTTACCCCTGCGGTTGTATCAGCCGAATTGCTTGATGCTTCACAAGTGCATGTCCATGTATCCCCACCATTATCTGTAAGATCTTGCTGTTCTGTTGCTTCACAATCAAACAAACTTGTATAGTCGCCCCCACCATCGGGATCTACTGTGGCAGTAAGTGCAGCCAATCTCCCCCCCTATGTGTAAGAAGTGTTTTTTTATCGTGAATCTCTAAGTTTGCTATATCAACTGATACCAATTGACCAATATTTGGCACAGGAAACACTATAGAAAATCTTGCCTTGTTTAATAAGACTACAAATTTATCAGTCTTTTTTTCAGGTATATTTGCCTTATGAAGCCATGCAGGAAGATCAAAATTGACTTGTACCACACCGTGAGAATCTTTATATCTGTTATTTGGATTTCTCTGATTAATCCATGCCCACCACCCATCATCATGGACAGTTAATATATCTTTATAATGCAACATAACACTTACCTTATGGTCTAATCTTGCAAGTGCCTTCTCTTTTTGTGCTAATGTCAAATCTTTTGCCATTATTTTAGCAACCTGTTTATCATATTCCCCTGTATCTTCCAACCAATTACCGGGGCCGGGATCTTTTTTATATCTACCTCTTATATATATCAACAATTCTGACATTATTTTACCTCTCACGACTTTATATTAAGTGCTTCTTGCAAAGCCCTTATATTACGTTCAATTTGTTCTCTTGTCATCTTGACATAAAGATGTACAATATCTGTTCTCAACTTTATAAAATCTGAACTGCTTAGTACATCTATATCAACAATCTCCGATATTTCAAAACCAACAACTTTCAAGGAATAATCCACATATTAGGAACAGCCTCCGTTGGTCGACCGTTCCTCAATAAGAAAGGGATTGTTGCATCCAATGACCAGAGTATATCACTTTCATAAGGCGCACCAGCCCCACCAACATATCTCAGTGCAGATACTCCAGGTTCAAATACACCATCTGGTACTGTAATGACATATGTCAATTCATAAACTGTTTCTATTGGGTCTGGTATAGATGTATCACCATCGGACCGTATATATATGTTATATGCTATTACATCTTCTGCTGGAATTGGTGTCCCATCTGAAAGAAACTCTGGTGCATCCCATGCTATTGTTGCCTGATTTGCTTCATGAATTGTCTGTGACCATGCAAACCATGATCCCACCATAACAAAGACAATAGCGATTATCCATATCTTTTTCATATATCCCTCCTCATTTCATTAACTTTTTTAATCTTCTCAGTACAAGCAGTATCATTCCCACAACAATACAAAATGCGAAAATTACTCCGATTCCTGCCACTATAGACATTTTCACCCTCCTACAAAATGTGTTATTAACATACCGAGTATTGCACCAAAACCCGATACGCCTATTCCTATGATAAAGGCACGCCAAAATGCTTGACGGCCTGTTCTCTTTTCTGTTTCCCTTTTCTCTTCTCTTTCATTCAATCGCTTTACTTCTTTTTCTAATCGCTCTGTCGTTTGTTTCAATCCATCATGCAATATCTTATTATGGTCATCAATTTTATTAGCATGTTCTTTACATGGCAGTTTCACTATACATTTATCCACCGTTTCCTGTGCCGTTGTCTTTGCTACAAGCTGTATATATTCTTTTTGTTCATCTGTTATACTCATACATATATCTCCTTTATGTTCCTTTCTTTATTGGATCTCATCTCAAGTTCTACCCCTGCAAAACCCAACTTGGCTGGTCGCCGTGCTTTATTCGTCAAATATCTTGCCCTATCCATTGCACTACCACCAAGCACAAAGGCTCTATCGTGCCATGTCTTAACAAGATTTGTTGCATCTATTGTCATAAATCTCACTATTTGTACATCCCTATAATGATTGTGAAACCGATACATAACATCTGTATCACCTATCCATTTTTCAATATCACGTTCATTTACATTCTGTGCAAGCCCCGGTGTCTTTGATGCTATCTTGCTGTGGAATCCATATATCTTATATGTGCGCCCTGGTGCCGACACCACAAGGGTAAGCTCCTGCCCCAGGTACGGTACACCTACTATTTCAGCAAGTATCTCTATATACAAATCACCCTGCTTGTTCAGCAACCGCTCTTCATGGTTGCCATCGATAAGCCCAATACATTTTGATGCAAGTGGCGATAACATTTCCTGTAGCCTATGTCGTTGCTCTCTTGTATTCATACACTCTGATGTTGCATATCGTGATATGGCTGCATTTTCAAACAAATCACCACCGCCAAACCACCATACATTTTTTGTATTCAATATGTATTCGGCTGCTTTTTCAAAGACCGTTTCTTTATATCCAGGATGCCCGACATGCAAATCACATATCGGTACTATCTGCACATTGTCGCTTCTTGGCTTTAACCTGATTACGGTTTCTATACATCTTTTGTCTGCTTCTACTATACGCTCGTTTTTTTCCAGAAAATCGTTTATTTTTTGTAGTGCCATTTTGCTCCCCAATCATTTATTGCCACCTACCTTTACTACGATTCCTGTACCGATATTGAAACCGTTATTATATCCTGCGATAGCATACCAGCCCCATCTGCTAAACTTGTACATGCCGATTGTATTTGCACCAAGCGGATAAGTAATATTCCCCCCGACATACCAGCCCTGCTGTGATTTCTCTCGTTGTCGATATACATCAAGCATCTTTTCCATTTGATTTATTTCTGCCGTTAATGTCCCGTTTTCTTCTGTCAATACATTTACCTGTTCCTGTAGCAATGTCAGCTGCTGTATTGATGCCTGTATAGTTGCGATTGTATCATTGTACCATTCTTCTGTTACCCATATGCCCTCTGGCTCAGGACATTCTAATATGTCATCCGCTATTATTGGAAGCCCTATCAAGAAGATCAAGCAAATCATTAATGAGATTTTCAGTGCTTTCATTTAATTCATCTCCATGTTCCTTTAGTTCATCATGCTTCTCGATACGTTCTGCAATCTTTTCAAGTACCTCCGGTGAAGGAGGGACGTTTCCACCGGAGGCTTTATTTGAACGTTTCCCCAATAGGAAACATGCAAAACCGATTGCAGCAATAACAAGTGTTCCTATGAGATACCCAATACCGCCATTCATTTACACATCCTTCAATACGCCTTTGGCAGCCTTGCCAGCCGCTTCAATTGCTTCTGCAATCTCTGCTGGTGTCAGCTTTCCAGGCGTATCATCGGTTTCTGCAAGTGATGCCGATACCGATGACAACAAAGCCTGTGTAATGATAGCAACATTTTTGATTCTTTGGCTTTTGATAATACCTATCACAGCACCGATGACAACAACAACCGTTGATATAACAACTGCCCAATTCATAATTACCCTCCTATCATTTTAATCTGAGTCATCCAATATCACGTCCCCCCTTCTGCGTGTTCTTGAATGTACTTGTATATGTAAGTGTATTCCACGACCTGAATCGTGAAACCAACACACTTTCATCTGCGGCCTTTGTGGATCATAAATCCATTTTTTATTTACAGCCTTTTCCAATGCTCCACCTATTAATCCATCCCTGCATCGTATGTCGAGGGCCCTTAATGGTATCGTATTATGTATGCCTTCATCCTCTGGCCTGTACAATGATGTTATATAGACTGTTCCTAACATGCCTATAATATCATTCATGACAAGTTTTAATCGCTGATCTATAAAGTTCAAGTGATATAAATCTAACAGAAACATTATGGAAACTCCCTTCCCACAATTGTCATTTTTGGATTATTGCCAAGTGTTTTGTATACGCCCACTATTTCACATTTGACTGATCCCATCCAATCACTGTCAACACGATCACCGTTAAGATTGCAAGTAGTACCAATGTCTTTATCAATATATTGTATGCCTACCGTGTTTTTTAATTTCATACGCACTTCATTCATGTATGTCATTACTGTGCTTGCAAGTTCTATTGCATCTGTGCTATTAACAAGCAGCGTTTCCATTTTCAATTCCCTGTATTTACCATACTTTGCATAAGATGATGTTTCATATGTCGTATCCTCTACCCATCTATATTCGTCTGGTTCCCACTGTTTAGCATATCCAACATGACAGCTTGTTAAATAATCTTCACTATCATATTCTGGTGCTATCCATTCCCCTTCTAATATCTCTTCACTATCAACTGTGAAATCTGCTGATTCTGAACTATCGAACTTGTGCCATGAATAACGTGCATCATCATCTATTACGAAGTTCGCCATATTGCTGTATGCTACTTTTTCCACCACTTCATGCATCGCCATTCTATCATCTACTACTAATCCGATATCATAAGTGTCTATACTACCCCATACTGTTGTATTATAGTTTGTAGAATTATATGCAACACCTCCAAACACCTCTAACAAATCAGCTATAATATCTGCACTGCTATCAATCGATGCTGCACCGCTTGCATATAATCCTGTTATATCTGCGGTTACTCTTTGACCTGCTGTGTAATGTGTTCCCGTTATTTGAAATGTTGCCGATGGCAAACTGGTGGTACTTATCGGCACGCTTACACCATCAACATATGCATTACTTATTGCCCGTATACCATCGCTATGATTTGCCACATCACATACTTTGAATGTATACGGTGTACTGCCTTCTTCATCGATACACATCGCTTTTACTTTGTAGCATGTACCGTATGCAAGCTGTATCGGTTTTCCTATATTGTCACTCGATAAATTGGAATAAGTTGTCTGATCATAACTGTTAGGTGGTATCATGCGTGATAGTTTTTCTCTATTCTCTACCAGTTTTAATTCAACAGTATTCTCTCCAAGCGATACGCTTTTAACTTGTCCGTCAAACATAGTGCGATAATCAGCATATGCCATCGGATCATTTCTATCTGCATTACCTCCAAACTTCACTACTGCACGTTGCCCGAATATATAATTGCCAAACATATTGTCGAAATAGCCATCATTGTTAGACAAAGTAAGTGATGCGCCATCAAAAGACATTATGCCCCATTCCAAGCTGTCAAGCGATTTTTCAATCTCTATATCACTTACTATTCGTGGCTCATAATACATCGTGTTTATATTAATCCCTCTATTGCTCATGCCCTTTGTTATGCCCACAATGATTGTATGTATTTCTGGCTCTGTGTAATTCACTCCATGAAAATATAATATCTGGTCGTCCTGATCAAAGTACCACGAACTGTCAAGTGATACACAATTAGCAAGCGTTGATGCTTCTGTGTATGTTGTACCATCTGCTTTAACTGAACCGATAATAGTATGAAATACATCTTCTCCTTTATCACCACTTGTTCCACCACTTAATGTATCAAAACCAAGATTGCCTGTACCCAATACTGGAGACGCAATATAAGAACGTGTATAATACTTCCATGCCCATATCCCTGACCGATAGTTATACCATCTGCGCTGGTTTTCACCATAATCAAGCTCAAAAAGTATTATCTTTTCACTTGTTGTTTTTGCTATAAAATCTTCAAAATTTCCCATTTATACCGAACCATACCATATAAATATCCATCCCCTATTATATGATGTTGCATTAAATGCTGCATCATCGCACACGGCCCCTGTTTCTCTTGTTAGCCTGATATTTGTTGCATTCCATAATATACGCCCTACATTATAAGCATTTAATGTATGTCTTTCGCTATCATCATCATTTCTTACTGTTGCGGTAACATTATAAATTATGCTATCGTCTAAACCATGAGCCACGTCATTGGTGGCATCGGTATCCATGTCCCAATCACCAATAGTTATTACTTTAAATTTTAATACATCTGCTCCGTTTGAATGTTCCATGTTACCAGTTCTACCATAAACCCATTTTGCATGATATGCAGAACCATCAAAATAACAACCACCCAATGCCCGAACGGCACTTGCTGCGCTTTGATAAAACCCTTGATGATCATCACGCCATACTGGTTCATTCGTTGTATCCCATGCCACTGTTGCTGTTGCTGTTGCGCCTGTTGCGTAGATATAGCATATGCCTGTTGCCACTGAACCTGTAATGCTTGTATCTGCTGTTGCAAGATAAACGCTACCAGCCACTTCAAATGCGCTCCCTTCTGCTATTTGACATACCGCGGTTGCATCATAGTTTGTAAGTGATACACCGTTATATCCCTTGCTCTGTTTCTCTACCCTTGATATAAAAGCTGTATATGTTGCATCTCCTGCTGCATATACATATTTATCTATGCCCATTATTTCACCTCTCTAAAAGATAGTGAACCATCCCACTTATAATTGTATTTATGATTAAATGTGCAATCATCGATAACACCATATATCGGTTCTATATTTGTACTATTCTCATCTGGCACAAAGATTATCGGCTTTGTCCTGTGTACTGTGTTATACATCGATGCTATGTTTACTCTGTCCGATTCACTCATAAACGTAAACGCCATTTCGAATGTTTCATAATTGTGTCCTGTATTGCCGTATGATTGCCCTGTGCGTGTAAACTGTATCGTTGATGTATCACGAATAGTATAGGGGAACGCAATCGCCATTCCCCTTGTCCAATCCAGATAAGTGCCAAGAAAGATTCTACCGATTTCGTGATATCCATCGCCCACGCCACTATCAACTATTCTGAATCGCCAATATCGTGTTGTGCCTGTTACATCATACGCTATTAAAGGCCACGTTGCCGCCTCCCCTGCTGTATGTTCTATTGTTGTTGTTGTAGATACACTGGTGAAATTGTCGCTTGAACTTTCCACATAAGCCAGTACGCTTGTTGTAAAGTTATGCCCCAATATTGCCGCTGCTGTTGGTGTAATCGTTAAACCGCTGCCCACATCAATCGTAATAACGGTTGTTGTCACCGTGGTAGTACGCCACGTTTTAGCTACTTGATAATCCTGTACATTCGTTGCAGGATAATTTGTTGTCGCACTACTGCCTGTCACAGTGTAATCATCAAACTTGTTGTCGTATAAAAATCTCATACAACCAACCTTTGTGGTATAGCTACTTTACCATTATCAAACTGCCACTGCAATTCTCGCCTTATTGTCTGGCTACCGAATTGTATAGTAAGCGGCAATGTTAGATTATTATTTGTACTGGGTGATGCAATCGGCTCAACTGTTACCCGTTCACGTCCACCGGGATTATCACCAACCATTACAAGTTCTGGCCCTTGCGTTACAAATTGACCTCCTTTTGCAAGTGCTTTTATTGCACCGGAAGCTGCAAATGCTGCTGCAGATCCTGCGAAAGCTATTGCCGCCGCCCCTGGATGAAAGTTCCACGGTGGCCACGGTATTAATGCTTTTAATCCCATTGCAAACATTTCTTTTCCAAACATCGTCAATATGTCTGCGAACATATTTTTCAATAAATCTTTGAATGTAGTGGATTTATCACCAATATCTGTAAAATATTTTTGCCATACTGGTAAGGATCTATTCAAAGTATCTTGCACCATTTCATCATGTTCTATTTGACGATTTTTCATTTCATCAAGTTTATCGGCAGTATCTACAATCTGCTCCGATAACATACCCAATGTCTGTATATAATCATCACCATATTCAACCGCTCGAACCATCTCTTCATTATGTCTTGTTTGTATTTCTAACATTGCTGTAATGGCTTCAAGATGTCCTGCACGCATCTCTTCCCAATCAGATGCCCATTCCACAAGTTCTTCTTTCTGTTTCTCTATGGATTCGGTTGTTTTGTCTGTAGATTCTCTTGCTCTATCTTGTGCGGCTTGATATATATAGCCGAATGTATCAACATTTGTTATTTCATCTTTGAATATATCGTCATATGCCTTCTTTGTTGCAGCAGCTACATTTTCCCATGAATCTATTGTATCGGCAGTCATGTCTTTTATCATGGCTTTCAAATCTTCGAGATGCTTCTTCATTTCACCCTTGCCCCATTTTTTGGGATTTAATGCAATTGCTGCTATTTGTCCCAATGTTGCAAGTGATGCGGCAAGTATATCTATTTGTACTTTGAAGGTTTTGAATAATGCTATATTCAAGTTCATTCCTATAGCTAAATATCCAAAAAACCCTTTCACTATTTTTTTCAGCTTTTCAAGATTTTCTGTATTTTTCAAAAATGCTATCAGCCATTCAATAAACGGTTGCCCTTGTTCTGCAAGTAACTCACCTATTGCAGCTTTCCACTCATCCACAAGATTCTTTGCTATCTCTACCTGTCCACCGAACGTATCACCGATTGCCCTTGCAGAACCGCCTATTTCTATTTTTAATTCATCAAGAATTACTCGTTGTGCGCTCCACAAATCCCCCATTTCAAGAAAATAATCAATCATCTTGACTTGCTCTTCTGACATAGATATACCAATACGCCGTAAACCTTCAGCAAGCCGTGGGTCATTAATTGCTTTACCAAGTTGTATAATTGATTGTTGTAAATCCTGCCCGAATATAGCTGACATATCCATCGCACGTTCTATCACTTCTGGATATGCTTCAGTTCCTATCTGCGTAAATGTTGCAAGTATACCCTGTGCTTCGAGTGTCTGTGCTTTTGAAAATTGCGTGACCTTTTGCATCTCTTCACCATATCTGATAAGCTGATCAGACAAAGTTGATGTATATATTCCTGTGGCTTTTAGCGTGGAGTTGAGGAGAGCTTCTGCTCGTTCTTGTTCTATGTATGCATCGGTAAGACTTGTAACAAACTTTGCTGCTTTCTTTAACGCAACATATACTGCCGTTATTTCAGCAAAGTATGATTTGACTGCTTTTGTTAATGCGCCTGTTTTTTCTTTTTGTTTATCAAGTTGTTTCCCATTCTGCTTGACCGTTTCTGTATACTTCTTCAAATCATTTATGGCTTTTTGTGCTTCGGTGATTATTTCAACTACCAGTTGTTCTTTCGCCATATTCTATCTCTATCTGTTCAAGAGTATCAAGCACTTGTAACATCCAATATGGTTGCTCTGCCCAGCCACCATCAAAGGGTAATCCCCATCGTTTCGTTCTTGCATAAAGATTAATCGCATTGACAATATCGTAGTCTTTCAAATATCCTTCTATATCATCAAGCCACACCCATACTGGATGACTTGCAGTACCAATGTTTTTCTCTTCATTCGGAAAACCCTTGAAATCTTTATACCGTTTTGCCCATCCTGATTTGACAAGACAATATCCTATTTCAATTTTTTTTTATCAGGTTCCCTGTTTATTTCAAGATAAAAATCTGCAAACTCTTTATATAAACCAGCAAGCTCTGGCCTTTTACATAACTCTTCAGCAGTTTCTATTTTTACATCATCCACATATAGATTCTCTATTTTCTCGATGCCTTCACGCACCATTCCTTCTTTATCAAGTTTGAACTCAAATCCACCAATAGGATTCCCTTCTTCGTCAAACTTGACATTGCCTATCCCTACAAATCTGTCATACTCTGGCCCTGTTAAATACCTGTAATGGATTTTTATCTGTTCCTGTTCTTTCTTGTTACCGTTCCAATCAGGTATATAGACAAGGCCCGATTTAGCGATTACTCGCATATGTCCCCCCTTGCCTATTAGTTAAGTGTTACTGCGCCATCGGCATTAAAGTTAGCAGTAAATGTTGCTTTACCGTCAACTGTATCACCGATTGATACTCCTGTCACGGTTGCAGTTAAACTGAAATAATGACTTGCATTTATGTACAGTTCCATTTCAACGTTTTCAACCGTTGTATCAGAAGCAACTTCGAGTAACCAGTCCTGATGTCCACTCGCTGCATCATAGTTACCGCTCATGCTACCAGTAGCACCTTTTATTCCCGGCTCATACGTTCTTGCCGTTACGGTTGTTCCCGTACCAAATGAAGTGGTTTCAATTGCTTCTATTGCAAGGTCAATATTCCAACTGTCAATATTTGCAATCGCACTTGTAGCACTTGCACCTGTTGCTGCCGCCACATAAATGTAACCTACATTCCCCAAAACTGCTGCCATAGCTTACCTCCTATGCCTCAAAATATTCTATTCGTGCATCTACATCACATAAATAATGTTGTGTATCGGGATCTATACGTTGCCGCATATTCTCGATCATTATTCGCTCTATAGTAAACCCCTGTATAGAACCGCTTGCATATCGTAATCTGTTCATTACCTCTTGTTGTAAATTAACTGCTGTTGTATTTTTTGTTGCTATACAGGTAAACTGCATTAAACGTTGCCCTGCCTTTGTCTTTGTCCCGTTCTCATCAAAATACATCCCCTGATGTGGATCAGCTACTGTACTGAATATCACATATGGTAATGTTGGCCTATCCGGTGCCTTGGCAAAATATATTCTTGTGCTGCATATATCAGTCACCGCTGTTGCCGCTCCAAGATATGCTTTCATTGCACCCTCAATATATGTTGCCATCAGTAAGCGCCCTATTTACCTTTCTTTGTAAATAATTCGATATATGCCTTTTACTGCTTACTATTGCAGGCCGTACATATGGACGTGCTTGGGAACTTAGACGATATACATATTTTGCAAAACGGTCTTGTCCCTGTTCGTCTACCCAATGCAGTACGGTTGCGTTTCTTGGAAATATCCAATGTGATTGTGTACCAAACTCAACGTATATATCATATGGTGTATTTGGCCCCACTGTACGTCCATTCGGTATAAATCCTTTTGTTATGCTGTTCTGCAATCGACCTGTTTTTACAGGTGCCTTTGCTCTCATTTCAAGATATAATTTGTCTGCTGCATAATTTAGCGTTGAATCGAGAGCGGCTTTCATCGCTTCTGCTTTCTTTGTTTTTATAGTGTTTCTTATTTTTATTCCCATTGGTATCATGTTCTTAACTCTACCACGACCTCTATGTGATGGTTTCTCTCCATCGGATTAGATACCGCCTTAATGTCATAATCATCTGTTCCAATCCGTAATATATAGTTCTCTTGAATCGTAGTACTCGATTTAGCACAATACATCCTGTGGCTTCCAAACGTGATATTAGTGCCGTCAATAAATCTCTCAGCCTTACCCATAGTTTCAAGCGCACACTGAATGTTGCATACCTCAGTGAATACATCACTCGTTTCATCAGGCCCCAATTCATTTATCGTCTCCACAATTGAATAGATTGTTGCATCTTGTGTATAATAATCGTCTATCATCCTACTGCTGGCACCTTGTATATATCGAGTCCTGCCACAACATCACCCGGGTAATCCACGCCTACCTGGCTGCTCTCATATGTTACTGCATAATTGCCTATACGCTCGCTTTTCACACCTGAGCGGCCTACCCTATCTATCATGTCATATCGTATCATGTTTGCTATAATCGGCTTTATACCTTTAGGCCATTTCACCTGTGTTATCGTTATTGTTATATCTTCTGTACTTACTGTTTCATCAGTCAATTCATCTGCTGTTGTCAATGTCATTACCGTACTGGTCACTGTGCTTATGGTGTAAAAACCATCATTCAACAGTGAGCCTTCAACATATATATCCATATCTGCAAGGAAGTTATCTTCTGTAAACCCTTCATCGGTTGTTGTGATTGTAGGATTCGTTGCCGATGCAAACACAATATCATCTGCACTCGTTGTCCTACAATCGATATTCATAAACTTATTATTACACAATAACGCTACACGTTCAGGCATGTATGGTATCAGCGTTTTAATGCGTGTATCATAAGTGTCATCTGTGTAATTCAATAAATATTTAACTTCTTGCAGCGATATAAGAGACATATCATTTTTCCCTTATTTCTTTTTTAACGATGTATTCACCGTTTTCTGTTTTCTTGATAATGCCTACCTTTTCAAGTGCCTTCAGTTCTTCGTCAGTAAGTTCTTCCAGTTCTTTGTCCTGTAGGTCAATCTTTTTACTCATGCTGCCCTCCATTATTAATTAAGGGCAAGGGGAGGGAATCCCCCTGCCCCTCTTCTTTCAGCAAGCAAACACATCAGGCTTTGATGTATTCTACTGTCAAATAATCGAGAGATGCTGTAGCTGTTGCACCAGCCGCCAGATAATAAACCATCATGGGATATCCCTTGGCTTCTCCAAAAAATATTCCACCTTCAAGCTCTTTGGTATTCTGCGTTGATGCTGTTAGAGCATATTCGATATGCCCCTGGTCACCAGCAGCACCAAGACCATAGACAGCATTACCATCGGCAACGGTATCTGTAAGATTCGATGTAAGATAAATCAGCGTTGTAGCGGCTGAATCCAGTACATCAAACATCAAATCCCCATTGTCAAGTTCTACAGCCACATAATCACTTGCAGCAATATCAGCAACAGTTCCGCTTGTAGTACCACCAATACTCGCACTCGTAAGAGTGATTGTTACAAGGTTACTTGCCACTGCACCGTTTACCGTAGTGGTTCCAAGAGTCTGTAAAAAATACAGCGAGGTTGCTACATCTCCAGGTGTAAATCCAAATGCCCTGATTGCAATTCTTGCTCCTGTCACTCTATCAATATTTTCTGTCAATGCAGTTGCTGTTGCAGATTGTGCTTTGTAACCAAAACTATCAACCTGTTTTGTAAAAGTGTTTCCCATATTTTTTCACCTCCGTTAATGTGCGTTACGCACCTATGTCAACGACATAGATTAACTTGAAGCAGTTACGAGCCTTGAAAAGTTTGCAGGAATACCCACTGCGAACGCCTGTCTTGTTCTTGCTCTCCAGAAGTTCTCATCGTCCTGCACGGCATACATCGTCTGATCGAAGTACCGGAACTCAAGTCCCATACGCACGCCCCAGAGCGCATACTTGAGATTTCCGAATCCGATAAACGCTGTCGATGTTGCACTATCATCCAGATCTGGCACATTATCCGATAGATATACCGGATAGCCATAAGCTGTACGAGGCCCACTTGTTGCAGGGTCCCAGAAGTACCGACCGTTTGCATCTACCTGTGTTCTCAGTTTGTCCCATACAGTAGGATGCATGAAGAACGCTGCGCCGATTCTTTTCTTGCGAGTGGTCAAGTCCTCAATGGCAAGGTGCAAATCGTCCCAATCAACATCATCAAATGCTGTTGAGTCAATGTTAGATTCGTTTACACTGGTATCCTGAAGAACACCCGTTGCAGGAGAACCGCTACCATTCAGTATTTGCTCTTCGATGGTATTCTGTAATGCTTCGACAGCCTGGACTCTAATCTGTGCACCAATATCAGCAAAGGTATCTTCCATAAGCTCATCGGTAACGCCTACCCAGAAAGCATACGTTTCTGCTGTCAAATCAACATTCGTCCAGGTTGGATTCGCTTCCGTTTTATCAGTTACTTCATTCGTGACAAACGTAAACGAAACCTGTGTACCTTCTACTGCATAACGATGTAAACGACCTGTCATGGCTTTTCTGGTAAGCTGTGGAATAATCTCCGATTGTACCATGAGCGTTCTCAGAATTGTCTCTTCATAAATAATCTGAGGGACAAGATACTGAGCATCAGTTCCAGTAGCATCTCCGGTCAACGGCGTTCCAAGATCGGCTTTTTCATAGTTGCCAAAATTACGAGCACCATTTTTAATACCCTGTACCTTCATTCGCCACTTACCGTTGCTCTCATCATAGTTGCCAATGTCGGTTCCCATAGCTACCATCGTTTTTACATCACGTTTTAACCAGGCACCCCACCATCTACCAAGCTGATAATCCCATGCCTTTGGATCTTCTTCACGTTTCCAGGAACCTTTTTTGATAATTTCAAGTTCTGTGTTATAGCCTTTGATTTCTTCTTTCAAAAGCCTGTTTTCATCAGCCATTCTTTTATTCTCTTCACGAATCTCATTGAACAACTTGCTTGAATTATCTACAAACTCCTGTAACTTTTCAGGATTATCTACTTTTTCTGGCAGTTTAATTTCATCCTGTTTTTCTTTTTCATCATCCATAGATATTTTCCCCCTATGGTTTATTTACCTTCGGCAGCATTATCTATTGAGATTGCTTCTCCAAAGAGTTTATCCAAACCACTCCCCTGTGGTTTCTCTTTGTTAAACAATGCTTGCCAATAATTGGTATCATCTTTATGTGTTGTCTGCATCATTTGCATCTGTACTTCTTTTATCGTTTCAATTGCTTCTTTTAAATCGTCTATCTGCTCTTGTATATTCTCAATTGCAACATTGTTTACTGTTGCTGTTTCAATTGCTGCATCCAATACTACTTCATTTGCTGATTTCTCAGGCTCCACAAGTGCATTCGGATTTGCAGGAACGTTGCATATACTGAACTCCCTCAATTCCTGTTTACGGTAAATAAGTTCTACATCGCTTTTATCATCTTCTGGTATTTCTACTTGAGTCGGGAAAAATCCCACACTA
>Ga0180438_10001526_pt1 | contig 40925 bp, 28 predicted proteins | sample SS_ome_12_FD_132455 | JGI IMG/M metagenome (GOLD analysis project Ga0180438, IMG submission 132455) | Hypersaline lake sediment archaeal communities from the Salton Sea, California, USA - SS_3_D_2 metaG | ecosystem: Environmental > Aquatic > Non-marine Saline and Alkaline > Hypersaline >... | reverse complement strand
GATATATCAGTTCTCTCAGGACACAGCTATACCATGTGCTCGTTTCTCTCTCAATATTTCAAAAGGCGTTATTCATCTGTTTAACCTGTTAATAAAAACAATAACTTCGTTCACCATTTACAATGACAGACGCACCTCCTGATGGACGTATAAGTCTATGTTAATTAAAAGCATAGACTTTTTTATAATGATGCAATCTTTTATTTTTTATTTTATTGAGATTGATAATTATTACACTGCTACCGAGGTATTGGAGATAGGATTTGGATTCCCTTGTGTACACAAATTCCATCAATTTCCTACAAGTGTAATATATAATATACACCTTGACATTTAATAAAAAATTTCAGATAATATTACATACTTTTAAATATTTTAATACCTCTTTAACATTCATAAGGGATTTATAAAGGGGGACAATCCCATGTCTGAAGTAAGACTTATTGTCCTGTATCCCTATCCAATTGATGTGGAGCAGTTTGACAAGGACTACGAGGCCCATCTTAAACTGCTGGACGAAAAGTCCGGGCCTGACGGGCTGCCCTATACTGTAACACGTATTCAGGCCGCGGCAGACGGCAGCCAGGCCCCGTATTACCTGATGTTCGTTGCTAGCTTTCCATCCATGGACGTGCTGCAGAAAGTGATGTCTACTCCCGAATTGCAGGAAGTGGCGGCAGATGCAGTACGGGTCTCTACGGGCGGACCTCCCGTGATGATGATCGGTTCTGAAGAGTAAATGCTGGGTTTACTGCTGTTTCGTATAGTCTAATTGTAATTTTTCAAAATACACAGCCTAACACGACACCGCTTCCTACGATAACACAATACATTGTACTGTCTATATATTCATAAGACAGTATTGGTATTTTAATTTCGTTAGTAGGTTCCACTCATTTTTTCCTGATAGAAAAGAGGAGTCACAAATGTCAACAAAAGTTGGTGTCGGATTCAGTGAGAGGGTAAGTTCGCTGGAAGCCGGCAGAGAAGCGGCAGGAATAGCCTTGGAGAAAGCCGGAATAAAAGAAGGCGAACTGGCCATCCTTTTCTCGACATCCAAGCACGATCCCACACAAATACGCGATGGTGTCCGTTCAGTGCTTGGCCCTAAAACAAGGCTCATTGGAGGTTACGGTACCGGCGTTATTACGGACGAGAAGTTCGGGTATGACGGGTATCAGATGGGAGTGGCGGTTTTCTCCTCGGATACGGTTAAATTCGACATGTTTATCGAGACCGGACTAGCCGACAATGAATATAATGTTGGACTGGCTCTGGGTAAGCAAATGAAAGATGCTGAATTTCGGGGAACACCCAATACGATCCTCTTGTACGATTTTGTTAAAGAAAAACCACAAGTGGAAGGGATGTTGTGGAACATCAACTGGGCGACGCCCCTGCTAGCAGGCATGAAAGAGTCGTTGGGAACGTGGCCGCCTATGGCTGGTATTGCCATGTTGGGAGATTGGCAGGCCAATCCGACCTATCAGTGGTTTGACGATCGGATTGAACGGCATGCAGCCATGAGCCTGGTTCTCTCGGGGGGTGTGCAAATGAATACCCTGATCATGCATGGGTGTAAGCCGCTCAGCGACTACCGTACCATCACCAAGGCCGAAAAAAACATTGTGCTCGAGATCGATAGTAAGCCTGCACTGGACGTGATTGCTGAACTTCTTGGGAAAGAACGTTTTAAGGAGTGGCTGGATTATCCTTTCTTCGTCATCTTTGGGGTAAACAGAGGAGAGAAGTTTGGGGAATTCCGCGAAGATGATTATGCTTGCCGACTGTTAGCGGGGGTGGATAAGCAGCGCAAGGGGCTGATGATGTTCGAACCCGATTTGATAGAAGGTACAGAAATACAGCTCATGCAGCGTAATATTTCCGATTTCGAATACGTACGTAATCGCTGTGAGGAAATTATAAATCGGACGAAGGGTACGAAACCGATTTTTACGTTTTACGTCGACTGTGCAGGTCGTGGAAGCGCTTACAGCGGTACTGAGGGCGAGGAGGCCGAAGTCGTTCAGGAGATAATTGGATCGAAAATGCCACTGCTGGGCGCCTATTCCGGCACCGAGATTGCCTTGGTTGGGGATGTGATACAGCCCTGCGTGTTTACGGGCATTCTCTGCATGTTTAGCGAGTAACAGAAGACAATGCTATTATACTGTTTTACAGCATAATATAATTGTTTTTTATACTTGGGAGACAAGCTTTGGCTACGAAGGCAGGTGTTGGGTTTAGTGAAAATCCGAAATCCCAGGAGGCGGGCATTGAAGCGGCCCGAGCTGCAATGAGTGAAGCCGGTATCAAAGATTGTCATCTGGCTATTATTTACTCTACATCACGACATGATCCGAAGGAATTGCGGGATGGCGTGCGCTCTGTCATCGGCAAGGATTCACGGTTGATCGGTGGATATGCCATAGGGGCTTTCACGAGAGACCGATTGGGATATGATGGATATCAAGTCGGTGTGGCTGTTTTGTCATCCGATTCGATGACGATAGACATGTTTATGGAAAAGGAACTTCGAGATAATGAGTTGCGTGTCGGGATAGCTCTGGGCAATCAGGTAAAAAGTAAAACCTACGACGGTACTCCCAACATCATCCTCATGTATGACAGCGTTAAGGATAAGCACCTGGAAAAGATGGTGTTCAACTTGAATTTGGCCACGCCCCTAATCGAGGGCATGGGACAATCCCTGGGAACTTGGCCCCCAACAGCTGGTGTCGGTATGCTGGGAGACTGGCAGTGCAATCCGACTTACCAGTGGTTCGACGATAGCATTGAGCAGCAGTCGGCCATGGCCCTGGTCCTTCACGGCGGCGTCCGCATGGATACCATCATCATGCATGGATGTAAACCATCCAGCGGTTATCACACGATCACCAAGGCGGAACACAACACCGTCCTTGAAATAGACGGAAAACGGGCTGTGGATGCTGTTGCAGAACTTTTGGGAGATGCTTTTACAAGCTGGGAAGAATATTCATTTTTTGTGACTCTGGGAGTTAACCGGGGAGACAGATTCGGTGAATTCAATGAAGAAGATTACGCCAACCGATTGGTATGCGGCGTCGATAAAGATCGCGGCGGATTAATAATGTTTGAGCCCGATTTAAAAGTGGGAACCGAAGTCCAGTTTATGCGGCGTAGTATTGATTTTAAATATATGGGCGAGCGTGTTCCCGATTTGATGGAGCGTGTCGGAGAAAGAAATCCTTTTTTCGCATTATACATTGATTGCGCGGGCCGGGCCAGCGCATACAGTGGGACGGAAGGAGAGGAAGCCGAAGAAATTCAAAAGGCCATTGGATCAAGAATGCCGCTTCTGGGCATGTATTCCGGCGTCGAAATTGCGAGGGTCGGAGACGAAATGCAGGCTCTGGATTGGACAGGAGTGCTCTGCATATTCAGCGAATAGTAAACAACCATCTGTGCAAATTATACATACAGGGATATAAAAAATCGATGGAACAAAAAGGTCAGAAAGAACCATCCTTACACAAACAGATCGAATTCTATAAAAAGCGTGTGGAAGAACTGACCAGCGCCAACCTGAAATACGACATATCAGTTTCGGGATTAAAGCATGAGCTCAGACAGAAGCGAAAGGCCTTTTCGCTGATCTCAGAACTCCAGAAAACCATCGGTGTGCAGATGGATGTCTCGTCGATATTTAATGTCACGATCCATGCCATCAACCCGACGCTGGGTATGGACAAAACCGTTATGCTCGTTCCCACGGAGAAACAACATGTGTACCGGCCGGGTGATTGGTCCGGGTTTCGCCAGGAGGATGTGGAAGATTTGGCGAAACTTACTATCACATTTCCCGAAGCGTTTACCGACGGCAGTGGGCTTCTGGTAGTCAATCGATCTACGGAATCTACGCCACTGATTGAAGAAATCCGGTCTGCATTCAATCTCCCTTTCTTTATCTGTCTGCCGGTTATAGTGGAAAATACGCCCATCGGTTTAATACTCTCCGGTCGGCACATGGAAGCTAAGCCGTTCTACCCGCCCTTAGAACAAAGGGATGTAGATACCTTTCAAGCAATCGCTGATCTGATAACAGCAACGATTCGTAACCGGCGTCTGACCGTACTCAAGGAGATGGATCGGTTGAAGACAGAATTCTTCGCCAATGTGTCACACGAATTCCGGACACCGATTACATTAACGCTCGGTCCTTTGGAACAGATCCTTAAGGGTCGCTACGGAGAAATACCCGATAAAATTCAAAATCAACTGCGGGTGATCGAGCGAAACCAGGAACACCTGCTCAGTCTCGTGAACCAGATTTTAGATCTTGCCAAACTCGAAGCCGGCACAATGCGGTTGAAGGTCTCGCTCATTACTGATATGAACCGTTTCGTCGAATCCCGGATTTCTCAATTCCGGCCGTTGGCCCAAGAGCGCGGTATCGAACTGAGAGTATCGTTAGATTCGGGAATTCGTGAAGCAAACCTTTATATAGATCGGGAACAATTCGACAAGATTCTGTACAACCTTTTGTCCAACGCTCTTAAATTCACAAAGCAGGGGCACATTGAAATATCCACGACCATCAAGGAGGATTCTTTTTATCTGGAAGTAAGCGACACGGGTATCGGTATTAAGCAGGACCAACTTGCTCATATATTCGACCGTTTCCGGCAGGCCGATGGCAGTGAGTCAAGGGAATACGCGGGCACGGGTCTCGGCCTGGCCTTGGTTAAGGAAATCGCCGGCTTGCACGGCGGGGATGTGATTGCCCAGAGCCAGTATGGTAAGGGAAGCCGGTTCAAGGTCTCCGTACCCCTGGGTAAATCTCATCTCGATCCCGCTTGGATTGTCGAAGTAGCCGAAGAGGAACTGGAATCCATACCCGGCAGGAAGAAAGTGTTCATTGATCACGAAGGCACCGCCGACCGAAAGGACGTAGACGGCATGAACGCAGAGACAGAATCGGAGTTCGACTCTGAAAAACCTATCGTGCTTTACGTAGAAGACAATGCCGATCTCCGTATTCACGTACGCGAGCTGTTAAAACAGAAGTACAACATTTTCCTGGCCGTTGACGGGAGGGACGGTGTCCTAAAAACCCGGAAGTTTAAGCCCGACCTCATCCTCACCGATCAGATGATGCCCCAGATGAGCGGACGGGCGCTGCTGCGAGAGATTCGAAACGATCCGGTACTGAGTTCCACGCCCGTCATCCTTCTAACAGCCAAGGCCGGAGCCGAATCCCGCTTAGAAAGCCTTGATGCCGGAGCAGATGATTATCTGACGAAACCTTTTGACGAAGCAGAGCTGCATATCCGCATCCGAAATCTGCTCAGGGCACGTACTCAAAAAAAAGAACTGGCCGAGCTCAATAAAAAACTCGAAGCCCAGGTTGCAGAGCAATTAGCTGAGTTGGATTTTGCCGGTCGTATACAAAACGAGTTGTTACCTAAAACAGCGCCCGACCTGACGGGATATGAAATCGCCGGCAGGAACATACCGGCAAAACAGGTTGGTGGTGATTATTTTGATTTTATTCCGTTAAACGATCATCAAATAGCCATATGCCTCGGTGATGTCTGCGGCAAGGGCTTGCCAGCTTCCTTATTGATGGCTAATCTTCAGGCAACCATTCGAGCACAGGTTATGTACTGTAGCACGGTGAGTGAATGTTTAGAAAGATCGAACAAACTTCTCTTTCATCGGACAGATAAAAAAACATTTATTTCTTTGTGTTTAGGAATCTTGGATATAAAAAATCACACGCTCTGTTATTCAAATGCCGGACAAAATTTACCGATTGTATTTTCGAAAAACAGAAAACCTGTTCTGTTGGAGAAAAGGGGCATCGTACTTGCTGTTAAGGAAAATATGACCTATGAACATGAAGTGGTGAAAATAAAAAAAGGAGATTTGTTGCTGATCTATTCGGATGGAATAAACGAAGCCATGAATGAAGATTCAGAGGAATTCGGAGAGGAAAGATTAAAGGGAATGGCTATTCTTTATAAAGATCGTTCGCCGAGCGAACTCATTGATCGAATAGTATCTGCTATCGAATACTTTATCAGAGGCAGAACAGCAAGCGATGATATGACTTTAATTGCTATAAAACGAAAATAGTAATCATATCATAAAATGTTTTATATGTTTTCTATGGAGAACATAGTAGAATCTTTATCACTAGTTATCTTGAGATGCACGATTATTAATCTGCTATTTTTGAAACATGCATAGGAATCGGGATCTCCGATGGTGAAAGATTCATCCCTCTTGTATAGTCATATACTCCTTGACTTTTAAAAAAAATTTCCAGATCATATAACATATACAAACCTTTCGTCATACAAATTTCACATTCTTGGGGGAATCATTGTATGATCGGTAAAACCATCTCCCACTATAAAATCCTCTCAAAACTCGGCGAGGGCGGCATGGGCGTGGTCTATAAGGCCCAGGACACCAAGCTCAAGCGTACCGTAGCTCTCAAGTTCCTGCCGACCCATCTTACCAAGAATGAATCAGATAAAGCACGTTTCCTTCAAGAAGCGCAAGCAGCCGCGGCGTTAAATCATCCCAATGTCTGTACGATCCATGAAATTCATGATGAAGGGGAACATCCCTTCATCGTCATGGAGTATGTGGATGGCAAGACCCTGCAAGAGGTTGTGGGTTCGTTTGAGAAACCACCCATGCCTTTGAAAGATGTCATTGAAACCACCATTCAGATCGCAGAGGCACTGAAAGCCGCCCACGGGAAAGGCGTGGTTCATAGGGATATCAAGTCCGAGAACATCATGGTCACGGAGACCGGACAGGTGAAGGTCATGGATTTCGGTCTGGCCAAGTTGCGCGGATCGGTGAAACTCACCAAATCCTCCAGTACCTTAGGCACTGTCGCCTACATGTCTCCCGAACACATCGAGGGCAAAGATGTAGACGCCCGTACGGATATCTTCTCGTTTGGCGTGGTGCTGTATGAGATGCTCACGGCGCAGCTTCCTTTCAAGGGTGAATACGATTCGGCCATGATGTATGCCATCGTGAACGAGGAGCCGGAACCGATCCAAAAGCATCGATCCGATCTCTCCTCTGAATTGCTGCATGTGCTTAGCCGGGCATTGGAGAAGAATCCCGAGGAGCGGTACCAGTCCATCAATGACATGCTCATCGATCTGAAGCGGTTGAAGCGGGATACGGATCGGATTTCTCGAGGATCGATTTCCGAGGTGACCGTTCCACCAAGATCCGAATCAGTTAAGGTGACGCGTCTTTCGAAAAGGCTGTGGATCGTGGGTGTTGGCGTCACTGCTGTGCTCGTCATCGTTCTTGCTGTTTGGAGGATTTGGCTCCCTTGGGAAGCTGAACCGGCGCAGCCGCGTGTCGTGGTATCCGTGTTCGAGAATCGCACGGGGGATCCCTCGCTCGATGCGTTGGGAAGCATGACCATGGACTGGATCACCCAGGGACTGGCACAGTCGGGTATCGCTCAAGTCATCCCCACCGTATCGGTCATGGAATACGCCCGTACATCGGATACACCGCAAGGCAAGCTTTTGCTTCAGACGCTCATTGCACAAACAGGCGCCACCATCGCGGTTTCGGGCGCTTATTATGTGCACGGAGACAACCTGCAATTCCAGGCCGAGGTGACCGACACGGAACGTGATGAACTCATCCATACCGTACCGCCCGTCATCGGATCCCGGGAGGATCCGATGGCCGTGATCGATGAGCTGCGTCAAAGCGTCATGGGCGTCGTAGCCGGGCATATCGACCCGAGGTTTCAGATGCGTCTTCTGTCCGAACCGCCCAGTTTCGATGCTTACCGCGAGTACATAACCGGCACGGACCTTTTCGGTACGGATTACCCGCGGGCCATCAGCCACTTTGAGCGGGCCGTCGAGCTTGATTCGATGTTCATGCCGGCACGTTTGCGTATTGCCGTTGCCTACGGGAATCAGGGTCAATATGCCAGGGCAGACTCCATTTGTCGCTTCATCAACAGACACCGAGAGCGTCTGACACCCTATATGCTGCTTTATCTGGACTGGTACAGAGCCAGTCTCCAAGGACATAACGCCGAAGCCTACCGGTTCATTCATCAGGTCGGGGAACTGGCGCCCAATGATTGGACGACCAACTACATCATCGGGCTTGAAGCGATATATATAAATCGTCCCGGCGAAACCATAGAGGTGTATTCCCAGATAGATTATGTGCCTGCCGGTCATATCGTTGGTTCGTGGCGATTCGGGGTTCTCTGTGAAGCGTACCACATGCTTGGGGATTATGAGAGAGAATTGCATGAAGCGCGACGCGGACAGGAGTATTTCCCGGATCTTCTATCATTACGCGTGGACGAGGTGCGCGCTCTGGCAGGCTTGGGCCGAATCGAAGAAGTCAAGAAAGTGATCGATGTATGTCTTTCCGTCTCTTCCTCTTCTGCATTTTGGAGCCCGGGCTTGGTCATGTGTGAGGCGGCTATTGAGCTACGGGTGCATAGCTATAAGGAGGAAGCGAAGGCAATTGCCGAACGAGCCATGGCCTGGTGTCAAAGCCGTGGAACGGGTGATTATCGTTATGACCTTGCGCGTTCGCTTTATTTAGCCGAACGCTGGCAGGAAGCCGAAGCCATCTTTGAAGTGCTATCTGCAGAAGATCCAGACAACATAGATTACATAGGATTTCTGGGAGCTCTGGCAGCACGCAGGGGGAATAGTGAAGGGGCGCGGCAGATCTCTGAAAAACTTAAGCGTATCGAACGTCCGTACTTGTTTGGCAACCATACCTACTGGCGGGCTTGTATCGACGCGCTCCTCGGCGAACGCAAACAGGCCGTGACGCTGTTGAGGGAATCCTTTGCCCAAGGGGGTAGTTATGGCGTTTACCTTCACAATGACGTGGATCTGGAGTCCTTGCGTGATTATGAGCCCTTTAAAGAGCTGTTACGACCGAAAGGATAAGGAATGATCTACCGAAAGACGGCGGACATGTTGGTAAAAGTATTTTCTTTATAAGGTTTTCGAATAATTGGATGAAAGCGGGAGTCTTCAATATTCTAACAATATAATAGCTTGGTCCCGTGAAGCGGGAGGTGCGGTTAATGATCGGCAAAACCATCTCCCATTATAAGATATTAGAGAAACTCGGCGAGGGCGGCATGGGTGTGGTGTATAAAGCTGAGGACACAAAGCTGGACCGCATGGTTGCCTTGAAATTCCTGCCTTCACATCTGATAAAAAGTGAAACCGATAAAGCTCGGTTCTTGCAAGAAGCGAAGGCGGCCTCGGCTATCAACCATCCCAACGTGTGTGTTATACATGACATCCAGGAACATGACGGGCAACAGTTCATCGTCATGGAGTACGTAAAGGGAAAGACCCTGCGAGACGTCGTTGGGACGCATGGAGATGTGCACTTACCCATGAAAGATGCTATCGAGCTTGCCATCCAGATTGCCGAGGCGCTGAGGGCCGCCCACGAAAAAGGCATTGTCCACAGGGACATCAAATCCGAGAACATCATGGTCACGGAGACTGGTCAGGTCAAAGTCATGGATTTCGGTCTGGCCAAGCTACGAGGATCGGTGAAGCTCACCAAGTCCGCCAGCACGATCGGCACTATTGCTTATATGTCTCCCGAGCACATCGAAGGCAAGGATGTGGATGCAAGAACGGATATCTTTTCCTTCGGCGTGGTGCTGTACGAGATGCTGACGGGTCAGCTTCCCTTCAAGGGCGAGTACGATTCGGCCATGATGTACGCCATCGTGAACGAGGAGCCGGAGCCTGTCCAAAAGCATCGATCCGATCTCTCCTCCGAACTGCTGCATGTGCTGAGCCGGGCGCTGGAGAAGAATCCTGACAAGCGCTATCAGTCGATAAATGACATGCTTGTAGATTTGAAACGATGCCGACATTCCTCATCAATTGAACACACATCGCGTGATGTTGTTGAATCGGATAAAGAGAAAATAAAAAGGCTAAGGACACTGGGTCTTCCGATCATCCTCTTTATTATTGCCATCGTCTTAACCGGCTATTTTCTTCTAATCCGACAAGACGATTTAGAAAAATCGCACTCTTACAGCCCGGAACAGCAGGAATGGAAAAATTCCATAGCTGTTCTTCCTTTTGAAGATTTAAGCCCGAATAAGGATCAGGAGTACTTCTGCGACGGCATGATGGATGATATTATTATGAAGCTGTCGAAAGTCACCGGTCTCCGGGTTCCTTCCCGAACGTCGGTCATGCCCTACAAAGCTGTTACCAAGTCCGTTGGAGATATAGGTAAGGAACTGGGTGTGAATACCATTCTCGAGGGCAGTATGCAGAAAGAGGCCGATCAGATTCGAGTTCGGGTGAAGCTTGTTGACGTGCAGTCTAACTCGTTGGTTTGGTCAGAACATTTCGACAGAAATATGAGCGGAGTGTTTGCCCTTCAGGATGAGATCTCCCTCGCCATTGTCAATCATCTGAAGCTGGAACTTCTTGGCGGAGAACGGGAAAAATTGACAAAACAGTATACAGAGAATACCGAGGCCTACAATCTCTATCTGAGGGGCCGGTGGTTCTGGAATAAATGGACTGCGGACGATATTAAAAAAGCCATGTCCTATTTCAGGGAAGCCATTAGCAAGGATTCGACGTATGCGTTGGCCTATGCCGGTCTGGCTGATGCGTACGGCACGCTCTCATTTTATGGGCCGATGCGGCCCGAGGAAGCCTATCCTGTGGCCAAAAGGCTGGTTCTAAAGGCGCTCAGCCTCGATCCCGAACTTCCGGAGGCGCACACCGTTCTGGCCTATATCAAAGCTTATTGGGATTGGGACTGGGAAGGATCGGAGAGAGATTTTAGAAGAGCTATCGAACTCAATCCGAATTATATCACAGCACATCACTTGTTCTCTTATTTTCTGGTTATGATCGGTCGTTACGAGGAAGCTCTGCAGGAAATACAGATGGCGCTCTCACTTGATCCTCTGAATTTGATCGCCATCCGGACAGTCGGCGATATGTATTATCATTCCCGTCAGTACGAAAAGGCGATACCGTATTTCCTGAAAACGATCGAAATGGACTCGACCTTCAATTACGCACATTTTAATTTGGGAGGAGTATATCGGGAATTAGGTCGTTATGAGGAGGCATTGATAGAATTTCAGAAAGAGGTTAATCTTAAAACAGGAACTGAGCTCGCTGCTCTGTCCAATGTGGGCGTAATGTACGCCAGAATGGGTAATTTTAAGAAGGCAAAAGAAATTTTGGACATCTTGAACGAGCGATCTAAAAAGGAATATGTGCCACCGACATTGAGGTCTTATACTTATTTTGCTCTCGGTGATTTGGATACAGGCTTTGAATATTTGTACAGGGCTTTTTCAACACGTGATGTATGGGTAAGCTCGCTTAAGTTTTATCACGAATTCGATCCGATCCGCAAGGATCCCAGATACTTTGATCTAATGGAAAAACTAGGTCTGGAACCATGATCGGCGAAACCGTCTCTCACTACAAAATCCTCGAAAAACTCGGCGAAGGTGGGATGCATGTGGTGTACAAGGCCGAGGATATCAAACTCAAGCGTAGTGAGAGGCCGGAGCGCGTGGGTCTCTGCGGGGACAATGATGCGTTTTTTTATGCCTCTGAGCGTTGGTAGGAGTGAGACACCTGTCTTATAGGTAGAATCTGCACAGGCGTAGTTGAAAAATTTCGGAATCCCATGCGTTGTTTACAACTTTTGGGGATTAAAATAATGTTTCAGTACTTCTTCGGGTGTTTGGTTGTTCAAAGATTTATGAGGACGAACCCCATTATAGAAATTCACAAATCGAATGAGTTCTGTTTTTCTATGAGCCGATGATTTGAAATGGGTTTTATGATGCCACATTTCCATAATGGTTCTAAGAACACGCTCGGCCTTGCCGTTGGTTTTTGGACTCTTGACTTTTGTAAAACGCTGTTCAATTTGATGTTCTCTGCATCGTCTCATAAACGCATGGTGATTCGGGTCACCTCTGTATTCTTTGCCGTTATCGGTCATGTATTCTTCAATGGTGTACGGACATTCTTCGATAGTCTGTTCTAAGAATTTAGCCGATGAATACGGGGTCTTATCCGAAAAAATCCCTGCGTAAAGTTCTCTGGAATAATCGTCTATGGCAACAAACAGATACTCTCCACGCCTTGTTCTTGACTGTTCCTCAAATAGCGGGAGGCGCTTTGTATCCCCATGGAATAGTTGACCCGGATAGTCTTTGTTGTAACGCTTCGCCTGGCGTTTGAGTCGTTCTTCAATCACTTTCTCGACTTTTGCCAGACGTCTTATACCATATTTCACACATCGGTATCTTTTGTTTGTGCTGTTATGGACAGAGAAATCTCTCAGGCGACCTCTTCGAATGATCTTGTAGATTGTTGGCCTTTTGTGTATCGTCATTCGGGATCTCCTCTCTCCTGTAATTTAACAATTCTAAGGAAATCCCAAAAGTGTAAATAACGAGACTAATTCTTACAAATAAATCACATTATTTGCAATAGAGACTATCCATGCTAGGAATTATTATCGGCTTCTTGGTTTTATTATTCGGCCTTATCGGCTTTGCTGTAGAAGTCGATAATTACCTGGCTAGTGGTATTTGGGATGATTTTGGCTTAATAGTCTCATCCATTTTAATATATGTCGGTGGTAGTCTTTTCTATTACGGAATACGTCGTAGAATCAGGAAAAAGAAATCAGAGGTCGAATAACTCCGTCATTCTCGTATTAACCGGATGGTTTGAGACGATTCTACAGAATACGAATCCAATGATTCGGTCGCGGAACACTGGTATCGAGACTGCTGTGAGAGAAATCAGGAGGATGACACATAAAGTACCTTGTCTACGACAACCAGAGAAGCATCGTCACTTTCGGAAAGATGAATCCTATTTGGAATCATGATATAGGCTTTTTTGATGATACCGGTTCAATCTTTAATTCTCTGTTTTATTGATAGGGTTGTTTATGACCTACCATTTTGGCAATAGGCATAAAATATGAGTCTCCCTGTGTACGCAAATTCTATCCCACTGATTCAAATGATGATTCAGGATTGAGGTTTCATTTCAATAATAAGCATCGCTTTTATAAAGCATCGAGCTGTCTATTGCCAGAAGATGTCTTTTATGGTAGTGGTAAGAAAATCGTCAATTAAAGAAAAATTTTAGAGGAAAGGAAGCTACAATTTAGACGTTTTTAGAACAGTGATAAAACGGTCAATTAGTTATTACTTGAATATGAAAAATGTATCTCTGAGATTTTAACATCAAAAGTATGAAATAATCTATCGACGCATATTTACCCATAATTAATCAGTCGTAAAATAGGTTCTGTAATTCTGAATTACTGCACACATAGCAAATAGCTTCCATTTTTCTGATCCAGTCTTTTATTATTCTAATGCAATCATGAAAATAATATGAAACAAGATACCGTAAATTACGTTATAATATGTATGTCAAATACTGTAAATCAAGGTATTCATTAAAAAAGGAAACCTCTCATGAAAAAATTGACCGTTATTGAGGAAGCCGTTATGCTGGCCATATACCGGTTAAAAGACAATGCCTACAGCGTGACAATCCATCAAGAAATCCTGGATATGACAGGTAAGGATATGATCATCGGAACCCTCTTCAACACCCTGAAACAGCTCCATCATAAAGGCTATCTGCTGAAGAAAACGGGCAAACCGGTGAAAAGTGGAAAAAGTATCATGCTGTATCAGATTTCAAACAAGGGCATCGAAGCACTCGAACAGACAAGAGCGATGCATAGCAGAATCTGGGATGAAATGCCCAAAGTATTATACAGAGGCGGCTGAATAGAATGAAAAATACATCGAAGATTCCCCCATCATTGGCGACAAAGCTTCTCAAAGAATTCACATCCTATGACGATGAGTTCAACATAGTGGACACCTTACAGGATTTATACTCATACAAGCATGAAACCGACGGCAAACGCAAAGCCGATCTCTGGTATTGGAGACAGGTTCTGTTTTCCATTACCAAAAATCTTTATGCAAGATCCGCATGGAGGTTTGTGATGATTAAAAATTATCTGAAAATTGCTGTGAGAAATATTAAAAAAGCAAAAGGGTATGCTTTCATCAACATTTCGGGACTCGCAGTAGGTATGGCATGTTGCATTTTAATTCTTCTATGGATCAGCGATGAATTGAGCTTTGACCGCTTTCATGAGAAGGCGGACAGGCTCTATCGTGTGGCTGACCGGGAAGAGTACTCTAACGGGGATGTATTGTACTTTTCCACCAATCCGCCCAATTTAGGCCCGGCGTTGAAAGAAAACTTTCCTGAGGTGATCAACTCGGCGCGTTATCGCAATTTGCGCGGGCGAATTATCCAACTGAATGATCATGTTTTTAACGAGGATAATTTTGTAGCAGCTGATCCCTCACTCTTTAAGATGTTTTCTTTTCCCTTTGTTCAGGGTAACGTGAAATCGGCATTGTCAGATCCATACGGAATCGTAATCAGTGAAGCAACAGCCAGGAAGTATTTTGGAAACACTGATCCGTTAGGACAAAACATTCAGGTAGACAATAGGATCGATTTACAGGTAACTGGAGTGTTCGGGGATATCCCTTCAAACTCTCACCTTCAGTTCGATTTTGTAATTCCATTTGAAAGTATAGAAGAGTATGGTTATCCACTGGACAACTGGGGTTGTTATGCTTTCAAAACCTATGTGGAATTGGTAGATGAAAGCAATGTGGACGTTTTAAACGGAAAAATCAGGGATTTCATAAAGCAGCATAATGAGACAGCTATTGTCACGCTCTCGCTTCAGCCGGTTACGGATATACATCTCTTCTGCAGGGCATATGGCGATGCCGGTGACATCAGGACGGTCATCCTCTTTGCAGTGATTGCCGGATTTGTACTTCTAACGGCTTGTATTAATTTCATGAATCTTTCGACGGCACGCTCCGGCGGCCGAGCCCTGGAGGTCGGCCTACGCAAGGTGGTTGGCGCGAATCGCAGGGAGATTATATCACAGTTTTACGGAGACACGTTGATCCTCACTTTTATCTCTTTGATATTAGCCTTGGCTCTCGTACATTTTTCTCTGCCCTGGTTCAATACATTGGCCGGGAAGACTCTTTCCCTGAACCTGGAGCAGAATGCCTCCCTGGTTCTGATCCTTTTAGGAACCCTACTGATAACCAGTCTCGTGGCTGGAAGTTATCCGGCCCTCTTTCTCTCTTCCTTTCAGCCCAATAAGGTGCTGCGAGGGACTTTGAAAGCGGGTGCCAAAAGTTCGACTTTCAGGCGGACACTGGTTACCGTTCAATTTGTTTTAACTATCACAATGATCATTGGTACCCTTGTACTCAACAGGCAGATGCATTTCATGAGACACTTCAAGCTGGGTTACAATCAGGACCAGGTTCTGACTATCGGGCTAAAGGGAGATCTGGAGCGGAACAAAGAAATGCTGAAAGCTGAGTTTCAAAAGCTACCCGGTGTATCGGGGATCTCTGCGGTTTCCGACCTGCCGACACGGCTCAGTTACTCCCGGATCCTGTCTGAGTGGGAGGGGAGGGATTCGGATGACAAATTTTTGATCAACTTGCTATTGGCGGATCACGGCCTTACCCATACCCTTCAGATGGAAATGGCAGAGGGACGGTATTTTTCACATGAAATACCGACGGATACCTCGGAAGGAATCGTGGTCAATGAGGCCGCGGTGCGCCTAATGGGTATGGATTCACCTTTGGGTAAGAGGGTCTTGGGCGGACGAATCATTGGAGTCATCAAGGATTTTCATTTCGCCTCACTACACTCGAAAATCGAACCCCTTCTGATTGGCTGCCCGAAGGACGGTTATCGTTATCTCATGGTCAAAATCGGAGCCGATAATGTGGCTGAAACTCATAGGAGGCTGCAGAAGATCTGGTCCCGAATCAATCCCGGTATTCCAATGGAGTACGAATTTCTGGATGAACAGTTCGACCGGATTTATCGCTCTGACCTGAGAGTGGAAAAGATTGTCAACGCGTTTTCTTTTCTGACCCTTTTCATCGCCTGTCTGGGGCTCTTCGGATTGGCCTCATTTACAGCGGAGCAGCGTACGAAGGAAATCGGCATCCGCCGCGTTTTGGGAGCTTCGATGAGCCGTATTGTCGCCCTTTTGGCTCGTGAATTCACTAAATGGGTGCTTCTATCCAATCTCATCGCATTACCGCTTGGCTACCTAATCATGCGCCGCATGATGGCATCCTATGCATATAAGGTTAGTTTGAGCTGGTGGATTTTTATTGCAGCCGGGGGGGGCGCCCTGATTATCGCCCTGATTACCGTGAGTTTTCAAGCGATCAGGGCGGCTAATACCAGGCCGGTAGATGCGTTGCAATATGAATAAAATGAAAAAGTCTTTAAAAATGCCCCCATCATTGGCGACAAAGCTTCTCAAAGGATTTACATCCTATGGCGATGAGTTCAATATCATCGACACCTTGCAAGAGATATATCGCCACAAACATAAAACCTCCGGCAAGCGCAAGGCCGATTTCTGGTACTGGAGACAGGTGCTGTGGTCTATCCCGAAAAATATGTATGCAAGATTAATTTGGAGTTTGCTTATGTTTAAGAATTATATCAACATTGCCTTCCGAAATATAATGAAGCAAAAGATGTATTCCCTGATCACAATGGCCGGCCTGGCTATAGGTTTTGGTGTGTTCATTTTCTTTTTTCGATTTTTTATGTGGGCGTTGAGCGCCGACCGATTTCATAGGAATGCGGATCGCATTCATGTAGTTGTCCAAGTATTCGAATCGAGCAGCGAAGGAGAGCGTCATACAGCCTTTATCCCCCATCCGCTCATTCCCACATTGGAAAGCAATATTCCTGAGATTGAAGAATCGACCCGTTTCTTTGAGCCGGGTAGGATGGTGGTCAAGCGGGAAGGCAACTTGTTTTATGAGAACGGCGTAATGTTTGTCGATCCGAATTTTTTATCGTTTTTTACATTTAGATCACTGATAGGAGATCCAGAAACCATGCTATCACAGCCCAATACGGTCGTGATGACGCGGAGCATGGCGGAGAAATACTTCGGCGATGAATCACCAATAGGAAAAGTCTTGACTCTGAATAACCGTGTGGATGTAACCGTGACCGGCATTGTGGAAGGGGAATTTGACATTCAGTCGAAAACCTCTATCGTATTTGATCTTCTCGTTTCTATGGAAACCACGCAAGCTTTGTTCGGGTCGAATGAGGACTGGTCCGTTCATAATCGTACAGGATTTGTGCGGATTACTCATGGAGTGACAGCAGAGCAATTGGAAGAAAAGTGCAACGATGTTTTGCATCGCTATTTCCCAAGTTCTCCCGATGCGCCAAAACGAATGTACTTGTTTCCGATAGAGGATATTTCTTATCGTGCCAGTCACATATACAAATTTTGCGGACATGAATCTTTTACAGCCTATGTCTTTTTCCTCATAATCGGTACGCTCTTTCTTCTTATTGTTAGTATCAATTTTGTGAATTTATCGACAGCCAAGTATTCGGGTAGAACCAAGGAAGTGGGTCTGCGGAAGGTTGTGGGGGCACAGCGATCGCAACTCATCGTCCAATTCTTAGGGGAATCCGTCATCATGACCATAATGGCCATTCCACTGGCTTTTCTGGTGTACGATCTCGCCTGTTCGCTTTTTTTTGCCCGCGTTGGATTTACGGCTGACTTATCACTTTTTAAACATGGTTTGACACTCATTGTCCTGTTCGCTATTTCCCTAGCAACAGGTTTGGTTGCCGGCTTTTATCCTGCTTTTTTCCTATCCTCATTCAGTCCAGCGCATGTACTCAAGAGTAAGCTGCCTTCGAGCAGAGTGCGTGGGCAGTTGCGCAAGATATTGGTCATCTTACAGTTTACCATCTCGACGATTATCATCGTTTTTGCCATCACATGGAAACGGCAAGCGGATTTTGTGTATAGGGTGTATCTCGGCTATCACCGAGAGGGTATTTTAGTGCTTCCACTTTCCCAAGAGGTAAGTGACAACCTCAATCTTCTAAAGGAGAGGGTAAAACAACATCCGTATGTGACTTCCATATCGGCCTCGGTTGGTCTTCCAGCACGCTGGCGTACCAAGGGACAGGTTGTTGCCGAAGGCATGACAGAGACGGATGCGTTATCGATGTACACGTACGGTATCGATTATGATTTTCTCGATGTTCTGGATATACCGTTAATCGCTGGCAGAACTTTGTCCCAAGAATATGACGATGAGCATAACTATATCATCAATCGAATGATGGCACAACGAATGGAATGGGAAAATCCTTTAGGCAAAATGTTAACCGTAGGGGAGGAAAAAGGAACTGTTGTCGGTATGGTTCACGATTTTCATTTCGATAATTTATTCTTTCCGATGGCACCGGCGGTGCTCAAGCTTGAACAAGAACATTTAAATTATCTACTCGTAGAGATGATGCACGATGAAGACGGTGAACAAGTGTCGGAATTTATCGAAACACAATGGAAAGCGATTTTTCCCAATGAGCCGTTTGAGTATTTTACATTGGATGATTACTTTGAGCGTAGACATTTTAGTGGATCAGTGCTTGTTGCAGAGATTATCGCTATCGTTGGGGGGATTTCGATTTTTTTCGCTTGCCTGGGCCTTTTGGCATTGGCATCGTATTCCGCAAGACAACGGACAAAAGAGATCGGAATTCGCAAGGTTCTCGGGGCCTCAATCCCGGATGTCTTAAAGATACTGGCAAAAGATTTTTTGAAGTTCGTGCTCCTTTCGAATATAGTTGCCGTACCATTTGCTTATTTTATTACCAAAGGATTTTTAAATTTTGCCTACAGTCAGATTATTTCTATCAATATCGATATCTTTCTGTATGCCCTGATGATCACGCTTTTAACGGCAGTCTTTGCGGTCATTCCTCATACACTAAAGGCGGCCTGTGTCAATCCTGTGAATTCCTTGCGGTACGAGTAATGAGTGTGTCAAGCTTCGGGCACAAATCAAAGCAGAGCTTTTTGAATTATTTCCATCCATATGACAAGTTAGGCCGGAGCTGTAAATATCATTCAAAATTAATGAGGATATAATATGAGAATTATTAAGACTATTTTTTGGAATAGTGCCCAATCACGCATACGAACCGGATTTAGAATCCTCTTAGTCTTAGCAGTTTATATGTTTTTTTATAAGGGTTATTTATTTTTACTCACTCACGCGGGTATATTACTTTATTATTCAAGTCAATCTTCTTTATGGACTTTCCTGATCGCGGGCAGTGTTCGCCTGTTGCCTAGCTTAATTGCACTATGGATAGTAGGACGATTTATAGACAGACGCAAAGTGAGGGGCTTTGGTTTTCATTTTAATAAAAATTGGTGGATAGATTTCTGTTTTGGTTTGGGACTTGGAGGCCTATTAATATCATTAATTTTTATGGTCGAAGTTAGTCTTGGATGGATATCTATTTCAGATATATTTTATTCTCGAAGCAACCAACCACCCTTTATTGTTCCATTTCTTGTATTTTTATATGTTTTTTCCTGTACCAGTATTTCGGAAGAATTGTTTGCGCGCGGTTACCTGATAAAAAACCTTGCCGAAGGTTTTAAGATAAAAAATATGAGTGCAAAGGCTTCGGTCATTATTGCATGGTGTTTCACTTCGATTATATTTGGATTAGCGCATCTTGGTAATCCTAATGCAACATTTATAGGTACTATCAATCTCATAATTGCAGGATTAACGTTAGGTACAGGATTTATTTTAACAGGCGAACTTGCTATTCCTATTGGTTTACATATTGCATGGAATTTTTTTCAGGCAAATGTTTTTGGATTTCCGGTTAGCGGATTGTCCTATCCAGCAGAGATAGTGACAATGATTAAAATAGATCAAATTGGACCAGAAATGTGGACCGGGGGAGTTTTTGGTCCAGAAGCCGGATTATTGGGTCTACTTGCAATGTTGCTGGGTTTCTTCATAACACTCATGTGGATTCGAATTCGTCGAGGTATAAAATTTCGAGAAATTCATGCCCCATTAGCAAGTACTCCGGATACTATCATTCATTGATGAGGTGTAAAAGATGACTTTTCTGTATTACTAACTATATAGCAGACTGTACAAGCATATTCCGTGTACTCCCTTAGATATATAGTCTGATAAAATATGGTATGTCATTTCTCCCGGGATACGGCCTTTCCTTATGTTCATTTCTCTCTCGTTATTTTAAAATGTAATTTTTCTTCATTTAGCCTACTAATAAGAACAATCGATTGGCCCATTAGTTACAGGGATAGAGTAAGAGTCCCCTTGGTGACGCATAAGCCTATGTGGAATCATGACATAGGCTTTTTCAATGATAATGATTCAATCCTTAATTCTCTATTTTGTCGATACGATTGTTTATGACCTACCATTTTGGCAACAGGGCTCCAGGTTGTGTAAACCAAATAACCTGAATCCTATACACTTTTGAATATTGTAATATATAGCATATACCTTGACATTTAATGTAAAATTTTATATAGTGACCAGTATAATGAATACAAGCGAATTGCATACCAAATCCTATCACTGTCTGGTCATTTTTTTAACTGCCATATTCTTAATTACGATTTTTGCCTGTTTGCCTGTTCCACTAAAACGTCCTCTTTTTTCGGTCATTTGAAGCTTGGACGGATACTGCTCGTTTTTAAAGTTTATTACCCATAGGATGATCCATAAGCGCAATGAACCTTAGAGTGTCCAATGGTTTTTTACGCGTAAAATACATGAATTATTATGTAAGAATTTAACACATTCTTAGAAGGAGGTATCGAATGAGATCATTTTCAAATTCCGTTCCGCCATTGCTTTTTTTAATTATCAGTCTCTGCTTTTGCGGTCTATGCGGTATAGAAAATGGTTATGCACAGGAGATTGATCAGGTTAAGGACCATCTTTTCAAAGAGGCCCGAGAAGCCATGGAAAGGGCGGAGGCTGAGGGAATTCATTTTTTATCACCACAACATTTCTCTGAGGCCAGCCGTCTTTTCCAGGTTGCCCAAGAGGATTATGAAGCGGGAGGACGGTTAGAATCGATCCGCGAAAGCCTCAGAAAAGTCATGGAACACCTTGATGCGGCCTTTGAGACTCAGAGTATTGCTCGAATATTGATGGACGACCTGATACAAATGCGAGAGGAGATCACAGCTTTAGGATTTTCAGATCATGCACCGAGGCAGTTCAATATGGCTGATTCGAAATTCAAGGCTGCCATACGAGCCATTGAAGATGGAAACGTAAGGGTCGCCAAAGGATTGATCCAACAATCAGAACGGGAATTCCGAAATATGACGATCGATGTCTTGCAGCAAGTTGTGCTCATGGATGCTAGGCAGGAGCTGGATCGGGCCGGGGACCGGATTGCCCCTGTAGCCAGGGAAACGGCCATGCGCGAGATGGATGAGCTCACCGGCTATCTCGATACCCAACGTGACGAAACATTTGTCGTTGGATCATTGTTTGACGAGATTTTCGACCGGGCAGAAAACATACTGCGAATTGCCGGTGTGGAAGTGGGAACCGTGGACCTTTCTGATTTGGTGTTGGAAGAAGTACGCATCACTCCCATCGAGCCAAACGTTGGCGATGATATCATGATTCACGCCGTGGTAAAGAATGCAGGATCTAGATTCGCTGAGGCCATTGTGGTCCGGTGTGCCGATGCCGAGGAAAGAGAGATTGGCCGAACTGTTATCGATTTCTTGGAATCGGAACAATCACAAGAGATTTCTTTTACATCGATTGCAGAATCTGCCGGTGATTGGCGCGTTACAATAACCATTGATCCTGAGAATGTCATTCGTGAATTGGATGATGAGAATAACTGGCTTACCAAAAGAGTGGATATTGGCCAAAGAATACCGCTGCCCTTACTACATTCTAAGAACGCAAATATATATTCAACCAAAGAAGTATTCATGATATCCGATGAAAACTGGCGAGATGTACTCAAGTTGGTCTCATTGACAACATGGGGCGATCCCCAAAATAAAGGGTGGGTGAAAAATTACCCCACATTGATATACCACCGGGAAGGCAATAATTTTGACGCGGATGCCATCATCCGTTTCCTTCAGCAGTATCAGCCAACGCATCTGACTATCTTCGGAAATACGCCCACTGGCCTGGACGCGGTTCTCGTCGCAGCCGCCCCGCAGGGGGCCGGGCTTAATTCAACACAAATTTCCAAGGTTACAATGTCCAGTTATCTTTCCCATTGGTCTTTTATCAACAGAGTTGTCGTTTGTGAGGATGACTACGAGACCGGACTGATGGCATCTGTATTTGCGTCATATGTCAATGCTCCGTTAATCTTCGATGGTCATTTTAAGTACGATTTATTGGACAAGCGAGTCGCCTATGTCGTGGGCAAGGTGAGCACAACAACCACGCAGGAAATCAACAAACGATGTACAAAAACGAATGAAAAAAAGGACTATACACTCGATGATTTGCAAAAAGCTTACATTGGATGGACCGGGACAAATAAAGTCGTCCTGGTCAATCCCAATGATCTCAGCATAAATTATACAAAAAACTTTACGGTGGAAAAGTTCGCATATCCCGCCGGTTCCACTATTTCCACTTTGTACGGAAAGCACTCTCTCACTGCGCCGTTTCTTGCAGCTGCCAAATTTGAAGTGATTGCCGCAACAACCTCGAATACGTGTCTCCGAATTGACGATGACGTGGAAAAGATCTTTAACAACTTGAAATTGTCCGGCCCACTCACGTACCTGACCATCGTGGCCAATCCGCTGGCCCTCCCCATCGCTCGGGAAAACCGAAACACATTCCCGTCTTTGTGGGGGGATCGTATCGTCTTCGAGGAGTGCGATTATTCGAAACTCCCCACCCATCCCTTGAACTTGAGCGTGGTGACGACAAATCCAACGACAGGAAGCTCGAAGCTCGAGGTCATCACGGGTACCAACGCCAGACCCTTAAATCCGGCCATTTATAAAGACAAGGTGGTCTGGCAGGATTATCGGAATGGAAAGCCCGATATTTATATGTATGACTTGACGACGAAAAAGGAGACACGGATCACATCTCTGACCAACAGCGAACAGATCAATCCGGCGATTTATGGTGATAAGATTGTTTGGCAGGATAATCGAAACCAGCATAATAACAAGCCCCATTGGGACATATACATGTATGATATGGGTCAAAAGAAAGAGACACGCATCACGACCGATGTCAATGATCAGATGAATCCCGATATTTTTGTTGATATCAACTATCCGGATAAGATCGTATGGCAGGATAACAGGAACTTGAACAATAACAAGAAACAGTGGGATATTTACATGTACGAGCTGCCTTTCCAAACGGAGACGCGCATCACGACGAATACTCAAGCACAAATCCATCCCAAAGTTCATGGCAGTTGGATCGTATGGGAAGACTACCGAAATGGGAATGCAGATATATACTATTGTGTAACGATGCCGCTCAGCAAACCGTTGGTCGTAACCAACGCTCCAGGTACACAGGTCTATCCCCGGCTTTCAGAAGTGGGTGTTGTATGGCAAGATAATCAGAATAAAAACTGGGATGTCTATTTTTTCGACTGGGTTCAAAAACAGGCAAGGCAAATCACAACAAGCAGCAAGGATCAGATACGTCCAGATATCCAGGGATATCGTATCATGTGGTACAGTGAAGGGCTTACAGGAATTGCACCCGTCCATCTGGCACCACCGGTCAAGAGCGATGCAGGGCATTGGCATGTGTACTTGTATGATTCGTATGCTAAAAAACATCACGTGGTGCACAAGAGTCTCCTGACCCATGAATACAACCGTACATTTAGACAAGAGGCCGATGGCCGATTTTATGGCAGTTCGAATAATTATGGGAAACAAGAAAGGGCAGTGGGAAGAATATTCGGCGTAACACCGTCCGACGTGTCGGCGTACGTCGCCCGCGATCTTTTCTTTGATACGATTCGGACTCAGAACCGGGACGCACTGCTCATCGTGCGAGAGGACCATAATGCGGTAAAGACCACAAGCTGTCCTGCGAACATCAATCCGGTAATCCATGGTTGTACTTTAGAGGCGTATGCCCGGAGCAACTACTGGACAACGAGTGTTCAAAATGCGTTCAACGCGGTACATTTTTACGCTGGAACGGATGCAGGTCCCAATCCAGTAGATACACATGCCAACACCATCCGAGGATTGTACGACGATTCATATTTGATCTTGTACGCAGATCATGGGGGAGGAATCGGGTTTACAGATGGTATCCATCATGTTGTCACGAGCAATCATTTGAATAATATTTCTTTGTTGCCATCCACCGTTCTCGATCTGGCCTGTGCGACGGGTACGGCAAGTTGGGGATACATACCCGCGGATATCCAATTTGGGATGGAAAACCTTCGCCATGGGGCCATGGTATACATGGGAGCCGTGGATCTCTCTTACTGGCATCGGATGTTCGATGACATCCTGGAAGGCGTATTCCTTCAGGGCAAGACCATCGGAGAGGCATATGTACAAGCACGAAATGAAGATTATAATGATAATGTTTATAATTTTTGCCAGGACCTTAAAGGGGATCCCTTTTATGCTCTTTACGGTGATCCCACATTCAAACCGAAATGGTGGTAGGTTTGGTTTGTTGCATAGAATCCGGGTGTTTCTTTAATAAATAGAGTGTGAATGACTGACAAAGGGAGTGTAAAATGAAGATAAAATCTAACCTTTTTTTAATGAGCTGTATGCTGGCTTTCCAATCGGTATGGGCAAGTGAGTTCTCGCTACATATAGCGAAACAGATTTACCAGCCGGGCGATACGATCAAAGTGATTGCGGACCTAACCCACGATTGGGAATCAGAGGCTTCTTATGTTCTTGAAGTCTCGGTCACGAGTCAGAACCGAAGCCAGCCAGAGATACTGATTCCATATCAAGGACAATTGATATCAGGAGAATCAAAGTCGATAACCGTCTATGAAGCGTATGTTTCCCAGGACTTTCCGTCTGATGATTATCAAGTTCATGTGCGGTTTATCATCAATGGTGATCTTCTCGACCAGGATGACATATTTTTTCAAGTCAGGGGTACATTAAGAACCTTTGATTTTACAGTCCTCATGTGCAATGATGTAGAATGCCAACAGCCTTCGACTGTTTTTCTTTTGGGGGACATAGTCCATATAAAATATGAATCATCGATTGACGATATTCATGCAGAGGGTTTTTTAATCCTACCCGATGACACGAGACGCGAAGTCATGCTACCGACAGTACTCCAGGTAGAAAAAGTAGGCACATACAACGTTGAGATTACAGCATGGAAAGAGGGTTACCAACAGCAAATCCAAAAGCTGAGATTCGTGGTGATCGATGAAGAACCCCAAATACCCATATTACATCGTATTGGCGAAATCAAAGGTCAGGCGTGGCAAGATTATGTGGGCAAAACAGTCACCATAGAGGGTGTTTTTGTCCGTGATCCGATCCCTCTGTTGGTCACTCAACTCGATCTGGTCCGTATGAATAAGCCCATCCCTCCAAACCAGTATATTATACTGCTCGGAGACCAAGCCTTGCGGCTTGATCCGAAAAAGTACGGAGGGGCTAAACTGCGCGTATCCGGGACGGTTGTTGCCATAGATGATAGCCATGAACTTCCCGGCGAATATGTCGGCATCAGCATGCACCAATTCGAAACCCTTGAAAGACTGAAAGAATACGCCCCTGAACACCTTCACTTTAATTATGAATACAATCCTTTGCCACAGCGGTATGCTATATTATTTAGCGGAGGGTGCAATAAAACGTACAATTATACGCGTTATTGGAATGATCTGAAATTTATGTACAGTACTTTGGTGAATAAGTATGGTTTTACGGATAAAACCATCGCTGTGCTGTATGCCGACGGTGTCGGTCGCGATAAAAATATGCCGGTCCATTATTCTGCGACCCTCACAAATCTGACGACTGTGTTCAACCTGCTGAAACAGCACGCAACGGACAAAGATTTGATATTCGTGTTTACGACCAATCACGGTGGCGGATTCGAGAAGGATAATACATGGGATCCCATTTCGGGAGGGAGATTCGATTCAAACGGTGACGAGGGAACAGAACCCTTGTTTGAAAAAAATTATAACCTGGATATGAATGGAGATCTGGACAAAAACGACCAGTTTTCATGGGATGAAGACTTGTGTTGCTGGGGAGGCGTTATCTTTGATGATAATTTAAGGACGCTATTTAACGATTTAAACTATAGTAAACTAATTATTCTGATGGAACAGTGTTTTAGTGGGGGGTTGATCTTCGATATTGGCGCTTCAAGTAAAAACATGATCCTTATATCCGCCGCTCACCAATATGAGTCGTCGTGGGGCATGACGTCTGGAACGTATGATGAATTTTCTTACTATTTCACTTGTGCCCTTAACGGTGCGGATCCTCAAGGGGTAAAAGTAAATGCGGACAAGGACGGAGATAAAAAAATTTCCATGGTTGAAGCATATAATTATGCTTACGATAAAGACACTCAGAATGAATCACCCCAATTCGAGGACAGTGGGGATGGAATATCGCATACTGGAAAAATGCCCGCATCAGGAGAGGGTACATTCGGTAGTAAAACCTTCCTGAAGTGAATTTTCGATAATTATATTGTAATATGTCAGCTCTGTAGGATACGGCTGTACCAAGTGCTAATTTTTCTCTTAGTATTTTTAAAGGTATTTTTAATCAGTTAATATATTAATAAAACAATAACTTACTTTACTGTTCATTGGTATAGTGTGTGTCCCTTTAGTGGCGCATAAGCCTGTGCAGATTCGTGACATAGGCTTTTTTAATGATTGAGATTTTTTTAGGGTAGTTACAATCGTTATAATAAGGCATTGAAAATTCTAATCCTAGTAGATGTTTCTCAAGGTCGAGAAAATAGAATGATTCCTCCACGAGTCATTCTAGAAGAACAAACACAACCATTTTGGCGTATTTATAACAGTACCAAGACTGTTTATATGATTTGCTCAGGCATAAAAATATTTCTTCTCAATCATATCATGAAAGTCCGAAAACGTCTTTTAAATGACCTTGAGAAAAAAGATCACGATGTTAAATAATCAATATAGTGGGAATGTATCCATTTTCTGGGTAAGTTTTCAATCATTGTTTCAATGAAACCCTATGGATTGAAATGAGGAGAAAAGAGTGATGAGTCGTAAGCCAGCGGTGTTTCTGACGATTATCCTTTTACTCATTCAAATGCGTTGTTCATATCAGGAGAAATTTCCCGTTCTCAAAGGTCCGTACCTCGGCCAGAAACCGCCGGGCATGGTTCCTGAATTGTTCGCACCGGATCTGCTTTCAGTCGGCGGTGATGAAGCCAATATCACTTTTACTCCGGATGGCATGGAATGTTGTTATACGCTATGGACACCCGGGTGGTATCCGGAAAGTCCGTTCCAACAAAACCTTATATTCTATTCCCGCATGGAAAATGGTCGCTGGACCGAACCCAAGGAATTCCCATTCAATCCCGATAGAAAAGAAATTTATCCGTTTTTCAGCCCCGATGGGAAGAGATTGTATTTTGGTTCACGGAGAAGTGGTTCTGGACGTATTATGTTTGTTGAGAAATCAGCCGGAGAGTGGCGTGACCCAAAAGAGATTAATCTCCAAATATTCCAATTTATTTCAGTTGCCTCAAACGGAAATATGTATTTCATTGCAGAGGATCCAGAAATCGAAGGTCCATACAATTATTTTATGCATAAGAGTTGTTACAAGAATGGGGAATATTTATCTCCGGAAAGATTAAGCGATGCGATTAATGATGAAGGATGTTTTCGCCCCTTTATTGCTCCTGATGAGAGTTACATCATATTTGACCGCGATGGATCTGATAACAACATGGGAAAGGAGCGCGAGGAAGATCTATATATCAGTTTTCGTGACAAAAACGGTGAATGGACAAAAGCAAAGAATATGGGTCCTGGTATGAATACCAAATATCGCGACAAACGCCCCTTTGTCTCATTTGACGGGAAATACCTGTTTTTTGCCAGCAGCAGGATTGAAACCAAAGAATTTCCCAAGGGTCCTATGATTTTGTCAGAGTTAAAACAGTTCGTGCATGGACCCACCGACGGAACTGAGCATATCTACTGGGTGGATGCAAAAGTTATTGATGAACTTAAACCCGACCATCTCAAGTAAAGGATTCATAATATATGAACTTAGCAAAAAACGCACGAGTCATTTCCCTTTTATTCCTAGCCAACTTTGTTTTTTCACAGGAACCAAAAGGAGTTCTTACCCCAGAAAATGCCAATGAAGCAAGGTTGAACCGCCTACAACCGCCTGAACAGGTTATGGATGCCATTGGCATTAAACCAGGAATGACAGTTGCCGAAATTGGTGCTGGTCGAGGACGGTACGTCGTGCAACTGGCTGTAAGAGTGGGAGAAATAGGGAAAGTCTATGCAGAAGATATTGATGCTCAAGCACTCAAACATCTGGAAAAACGATGCAAACGCTGGGGATTGAAAAACGTGGAGACCATCCTGGGTGAGGTAACCCAGCCAAAACTCCCGGATAATACAGTGGATGTCATTTTTATAATTTCTACCTATCATCATTTCGAAGATCCGGTTGAACTGTTGAGGAATGCTCGTTTAAGTCTGAAACCTGAAGGAATATTGGCAATCGGAGAGTGGCTAAAATCAACTTCTCCAGAAAAGGTCAAAGAGCAAGTGATGGCTGCAGGTTACAAACTTGATCGCATTGAAACTTTTCTTAAAAAGAACGACCTCTACATTTATATTTTTAAGAATAATATGAAAGAATAAAAAACAAAACACTGGAGATGATTTAATGAAAATAATTGTCTTTTTACTCTGCTTACTTATTGGCAGTTCATCAAATTCATTGGCTCAGGATCAAAGTAAGGAGGTAGCCCCGTCTTCAGAAACCGGTTATATCGATGTGGAAGATGGAAAACTCTATTATGAGACTGCCGGTGAAGGGGAGCATATCGTGCTCATTCATGACGGGCTCATCCACCACGAAGTTTGGGATGGGCAGTTCCCGATCTTTGCTACAAAGTATCGAGTCATTCGCTACGATCGTCGTGGTTATGGCAAATCGCCCAATCCTCAGGCACCTTATTCAAATATTGAGGATTTGAATCAGTTATTCATCCAATTGAACATAGACAATGCCGCCCTGTTTGGAATTTCAGCTGGCGGTGCTCTGGCCATTGACTTCACGTTAAAGTATCCGGAAAAAGTCTCGGCCCTGGTTTTGGTCGGTGCTGTAGTGAGCGGTTATGGGTTTACTTCTCATTTGCTGACGCGAGGAGGTCGAGTCCAGTCATTGGAGGATCTGTTAGCAGATCCCCAAAAAATCATCCAATATTTTGGATGGGAAGATCCTTACGAAATCTATCCAGAAAACAGAGCCGCAAAAGAAAAATGTTTGAAATTGCTCAAAACAAATCCCCAGAATGCCGATAAAAGTTTGATTAAATTTCAAAAGCCAGCAGAGCGGCCCGCAGTCAGATTCCTCTCTGAAATAAAGGCACCGACCCTGGTGCTGGCGGGTGAACACGATATCCCAGATGTCCATGCCCATGCCGGTGTGATAGAAGTCGGAATTCCCAATGCAAAGCGTGAAATTATTTTAAGGGCTGGTCATCTAATCCCGATGGAGCAACCGGAGGCTTTTAATGAATTGGTATTAACGTTTTTGAAGAAGAATTAATTGTTACAGACGATTCAGAGAAGAAAAGAAGGGAGCGGGAATTGAAACATACCTTCCTGCACCTATGCTTATTGAGTATTGGGCTCCTAATATCAAGTTGCAATTGTAATAGAAATTTTTCTAGGTTAGAGGATACTTACCTCGGCCAGGATCCGCCGGGCTTAACTCCTGAAATTTTTCCACCTGAAATTAAATAGAAGGGTATGGCATGATACGGAACAACATGTTGTTTGGACTCTTAATTTCGGTTTTTGGAATTTTCTGTAACTGTATACATCAATCTGACTTTCCCGTATTAAAAGGTCCCTACCTTGGTCAAAAGCCACCCAGTGATGTTCCCGAATTGTTTGCTCCGGGTATTATTTCTACCGGGTATCACGATGGCAGTATCACCTTCTCCCCTGACGGAAAAGAGCTGTTTTACCATTTTGGAGGCCTAGGTCGAATGGTCATTCTGTCCATGAAACAAGAAGGTGACAGGTGGACCGCTCCGCAAGTGGCTTCTTTCTCAGGAAAATACAGAGACTGCGAGCCTCATTTTTCACACGATGGGAATAAACTCCTCTTTCGCTCTACAAGACCTTTGAAAGGAAGAGGAGAACCGATGGAGCATACAGATATTTGGATTGTTGAAAGGACAGAAAAAGGATGGGGGGAACCGAAAAATCTCGGCCCTCCTTTCAATTCAGAAAAAAATGATTTATATCCAACTCTTTCAAAAACGGGGGATTTGTACTTTGCCTCGGATCGTGACGGTGGATGGGATATTTATGTCTCAAGATATGAAAACAATGACTATACCAAACCAAAAAAGTTAAGCAATGCAATCAATTCGGAATTTGGCGATTGGGATGCATATCTTGCTCCGGACGAAAGCTATATTCTCTTCGGGTCTAATGGACGTTCAGATGGATTCGGTGAAAGTGACTTATATATCAGCTTTAAAAACGAGGATGGCACCTGGACGAAATCGAGAAATATGGGTCCACAAATTAACACGCACTATCGAGAAGTGGATCCCGTTGTTTCACCGGACGGTAAATATATTTTTTTCCGTAGCAACAGAAGAATTCATAAACCTTATTCGGAAACACCATTAACGTATGATGAAGTCATTAAAATACTCGATGGCCCGGGAAATGGAGATGGAGACATATACTGGGTGAATACCAAAATCATTGAAGAATTGGAACCAGACAAATGAAATCAATGGCTATTTTTGTCGGAATTTTATTCTTAGTCATTTCAATATCCAGTAACTGCGACCGGCAGAATGATTTTTCTGTGCTGCAAGGCCCCTACCTCGGCCAGAAACCGCCGGGCATGACTCCTGAGATTTTTGCTCCGGGAATCATATCAAAAGCAGGTTTTCATCTACACAGCTGTCTTACTTTTTCACCCGATGGAAAAGAGATATATTTTACGAAGATGGTATTTGAACCGATACGTCAGGGGACCATCCATTATATAAAACAAGAAGGAGACGAATGGACTGAATCCCGGATTGCTTCCTTTTCTGGAGTCTATAGTGATGATAGTCCGGCATTTTCTCCTGACGGGAAAAGACTCTATTTCTCGTCGACACGGCCCACTGATGAGACGGATGAAACGGATGATTTAAATTTCTGGTTTGTTGAAAAAACGGATACCGGGTGGAGTGAACCGAAATATGCCGGAGCGGTCTTCAACACCGATTATTGTGATTTCAGACTTTCTATTTCCCAAAATGGAACTGTGTATCTGAGTTCCGACCGAGTTTATCAAGATAATAGATCGTTTGATATTTTCGTGTCAGAATATATCGATGGTAAATATACACATCCTAACATAATGGATGATGCCATCACGACACCAATCACCGAGCAAATCGGTTTTATTGCGCCCGATGAAAGTTACATTGTTTTCTATCGCTATCCCAGGACGAATCCTGAGGGTGTGGGTCTATATGTCAGTTTTCGCGCGAAAGACGGATCGTGGACCCAGGGTAAAAACATGGGTGATTTGTTTAATTCACCGGCGGAATCTTGTACACAAGCTGCCAGCTTGTCACCCGATGGTCAATACATTTTCTTTCTTAGAAGGTACGATGAAGCAATCTATTGGGTGGATGCTAAGGTTATCGAAGAATTAAAACCGGATGAATTAAAATAATCAGGAGATCTCATTATGAGATTTAGTATGTATTTTATTGCACTGACCGTTTCTATTGTTTTGTTTACAACATTCAGATGCAAAAAATCTTCTGTTTCTGTCCCGGATGATTACAGCTTTACGGAATTAACAGGAGAGTACCTCGGGCAAACGCCACCCGGTCCAACGCCAGTCCTTTTTGCGCCCGGAATCATATCTGTGGATGACCATTTTGAGCATAGCGGGGCAGTCTTCTCTCCCGATAAATCTGAAGTTTACTGGGTAGCAAAACCTGATGGAGATAACATATTTCATATATATTTCATGAAATTGATCGACGGGAGATGGACCACACCGCAAGTGACATCATTTACGGAACAGTACGAAGGCAATCGTCCGACCTTCTCGCCAGATGGACAAAAACTATATTATGAGACCATCAGACATCCCCTGGGGGGACCTATTCTCGTTGTACAAAGACAGGATGGAAATTGGTCGGAACCGTCTTCTGCCCCACCGGTAATTAATGCTACGGGTATGGAAAAACCTTTTTGCCTTACACAAGACGGTTCACTGTATTTTGCAAGAGGGATTGGACCAACCGAAGAATTATTAGTATCCCATTTTGTTGATGGAAACTTTGTTGAGCCTGTACAGCTTGGAGAAAATATAAACTCAGATTTAACTGAATTGCACATATATGTTGCACCGGATGAAAGTTATATAATCATTGAGTCAACCGATCATGCCAGTTATGCCGAACTTGCAATTTGTTATAAAATGACAGACGGATCATGGTCAGAAAGAATTATCATTCCTTTTGATTGGGCACGTTTCCCGGTTGTATCACCTGATGGGCAGTACTTGTTCTTCATGGGGTATGGAGGTATCTACTGGGTAAGTACATCATTTATTGAAGATTTAAAACCAGATGAGTTAAAATAAAGGAAGTAAGATGTGAAACAAAAGATTATTATCGGGATTGTTATTTTACTTATTTTGATTTTTAACAGCTGCACACAGCAATCCGATTTTCCCGTTTTAAAAGGCCCGTACCTTGGCCAGAAACCGCCGGGATTAAAGCCCGAAATATTTGCACCCAACATTGTATCAACTGAAAAGAATGAGTTCAACTGTGCTTTCTCTTCCAATGGGAATGAGCTCTATTTCACGGTATGGAAAGAAGGAGTAAACACGATAATGACTATGAAGCTGAAAGACGGCAGTTGGAGTGCCCGAACGGTCGCTTCTTTTTCTGGAAAATACAGCGATGTTGATCCGTATATTACCGCCGATGGGAAGAAACTCTATTTTTCTTCTATGAGACCTTTAAACAACATCGGCGATCCAAAAGATTCCGATATCTGGTATGTGGAAAAGACCAAGGATGATAGTTGGGCCCAGCCTGTCCGATTAGCCGAGCTAAATTCCATTGGGAAGGACGATTACTATACATCCATTTCTATAAACGAAACCCTTTACTTCTCAGTTTTTGATACGCACGGAAGCACTGGAGACATATACCGATCGAAATTAGTGAATGGACAATATACATCTGCCGAGCGTGTTGAATATCCCATAAGTACGGAATTCAATGAGCACGATCCTTTTATTGCTCCAAATGAAACTTATTTGATCTTTACTTCTGATCGGCCCGGCGGATACGGCCGAGGCGATCTGTACATTAGTTTTCAAACAAAGAAAGGTACATGGACCGAGCCGAAAAACATGGGAGATGATATCAATTCCAATGGCTATGACTATTGCCCGATATTATCACCGGACGGTAAATATTTATTTTTCACTAGAAATATAAATCGGAATGGAGATATTTACTGGGTGGATGCAAGAATCATCGAAAAACTAAGAAAAGAATAGTCCAGGTTTTAATTATATTCATTCTATACAATCAAAGGAGGTAATAGGGATGATTTCAAGAAGTGGAAGGACGCCAATAACCATATTATGTATACTGTTTTGTTTTACAATATCTTCAATAGCTGAAGATATACATGAAGCGGCCAAGACCGGCGATCTGGATCGCCTTGAAAAAATACTCAATGAAAATCCTTCTATGGTCAACAGCCAGGATAAGGATAAGATGACGCCTTTGCATCACGCCATCGATGCCGGACACCTGGAAGCAGCTTCCCTGCTCATCGACCATGGAGCGGATATGAACGCCGTTGACTACAAAACCCAAACTCCTTTGCATATAGCAGCCTATGAGGGTAACGCAGGTGCGGTGAAATTGTTGCTCGAACAGAATGCCGATATAACCATGAGAGAAATGCGTGACAGAATTCCGCTGTTTCTGGCCTGTAATTGGGGAAATGATCTGGAGACGGTCCGACTTTTGATCGATGCAGGATCGGATGTCAATGACAAGAATTCCAGAGGAGAAATCGTCTTGGTATCTACACTCTATTACGGTAAGAAGGAAATCATCGATCTTTTAATCGATCGGGGAGCAACCATACCCGACGATGAAGGTATACTGCGGCGTGTCCTGTACGTAACGGCTTCAAACGGTATGGAAAGACCTTTCAACATTGCCGTCGAGAAAAGTAAAAAACTGGACTTGGCATGGTGGACAAACGTTCCGATGCATGCCTGTGCTCGAGGCGGCTCCGTGTCCATCGCCGAAGCTCTTATAGAAAAAGGTGTTGATTTCATAAAAAAGAACATTTACGGTGTTGAACCGCTGCACATTGCAGCCGAGAACGGGAGAACCGGCTTCGTTGAGTTTCTGCTGTCAAAGGGTGCGGAGATTGAAAGCCCCAGCCTAATGGGAAAAACGGCCCTCCATTTTGCCCAGGAGAACGGACATGATGATCTTGCTGCTCTGCTCATCGCTAAAGGAGCTTCCCAGGCTCCTCCAAAATTTCCTGTTTTAAAGGGTGATTATCTGGGACAAACGAGACCTGGGGATACGCCTCAGATGTTTGCACCGGGCATCGTATCCGGTCATGGTTTCGACAGCGAACACAGTCCGGCCATATTCTCCCACGATTTAAAGGAAGTCTACTGGACTCGAGGATTCCGCACCAATATCCTTTTCATGAAGCAAGAGAAGGATGGTTGGACTGCACCGGAACCAGCACCATTCTGTTCCGAATACGGAGATGGTGAAGCTATCTTTTCTCCAGATGGCAGCAAGCTCTTTTACCTCTCGTTCAAGCCACTGAAACCAGGAGGATCCAGCGACAAAGAAAATATGTGGTACGTAGAGCGCACTCACGAAGGGTGGTCCGAACCCAGACCCGTATCGCAAAAGATCAATGCCTTTGATTTGCACTGGCTCTTTTCCATTGCCTACAATGGAACGATTTATTTTGCCTCACCCAGTGGCAATAGTTTTGGATCACATGATATTTACAGTTCCCGTCTCGTTAATGGTGAGTACGAAGATCCGAAAAACGTGGGCAGTGTTATCAACACAACCGGTATCGATCACACCCCCTACATCGCCCCCGATGAGAGTTATCTGATTTATGTTTCATCGAGAGGATCTTCATCTCGAAGAGATATGAAATTTTACATCAGTTATCGAAACAATGAGGGTTCATGGATGAATCCCATTGATATGGGCCCAAAGATCAACTCCATAGAATATGCACTCTGCCCCGTTGTAACACCGGACGGTAAATATCTGTTCTTCATTGGCGGAGGTGATATTTACTGGGTGGATGCTAAGATCATTGAAGAATTGAAGCCGGACGAATTAAAATGAGGAGGATCGGTTGATAAACCGTAAGGCCATAATATTTATGACAGTTATCCCAATACTCATTCAGATATGTTGCTCAAAACAGGATAATTTTCCCATCCTAAAGGTCCCCTACCTCGGCCAGAAACCGCCGGGGATGACACCTGAGATATTTGCTCATGGAATGATTTCTCAGGCAGGATTCGAACTTCACAGCAGTCTCGCCATCTCTCATGACGGGAAAGAGATTTATTTTACCAAACTGGTGAGGGATGAGGCCCCTCCGAGGAATGTCATCCTGTTGATGAGGTATGATCAGGGGCGATGGATCGGCCCTCAAGTGGCCGCATTCTCGGGGCAGTACAATGATGCGAATCCCTCGATTTCGGCGGATGGGAGGAGACTCTACTTTTCTTCGAACCGGCCAATCGAGGAAGGCAGTGAAGTGAAGCAAGATCGGGACATTTGGTATTTAGTAAAAACAGACAGCGGTTGGAGTGAGCCCAAACATCTCGAAGGATCGATCAATACCGATTTTATAGAGGGTGCCGTTTCCGTTTCCAGAAATGGCTCTTTGTATTTTTATCGCAATGTCGGAAAAGATAACGGTTGGGGCGAAATTTTCAGGTCTCGCCTCACAAAGAATGGATGGAGCGATCCCGAACGCTTGGGGGCTTCCATCAATACAGACGCGTTTGAGAGTTTTCCGATCATCGCACCCGACGAAAGTTTTTTGATTTTTTTTGCTTTGTATGGTTCCGGGGGGACGGGTCAGTATGTTTGTTTTAGACAGAGAGATGGGACTTGGAAGGCGCCAATCTACATGGGCGAAGAAATCAACGGTGGGGCTGTGGCTTTCTGATCGAGTTTCTCTCCCGATGGCAAGTACTTCTTCGTTCTTCGGAGAAGGAACGATTCAATCGTGGTAAGTCCCGAAGGTTTCGAAGAGGGCATCTACTGGGTGGATGCTAAGATTATTGAAGAATTAAGACCGGACGGATTCAAATGAGGAGGATGAAACAATGAGCTATAAGCCGATTGTATTTCTGACCGGTATCCTAATACTCATTCAGATATGTTGCTCAAAACAGGATAATTTTCCTATCCTAAAAGCACCCTACCTCGGCCAGAAACCGCCGGGGATGACACCTGAGATCTTTGCGCCGGGCGTAGTGTCCACAACGGACGTGTTGGAGATGGGATGTACGTGGACACCCGATGGGAGAGAATTTTATTTTGCCCGATCCGAGACGAATGACGTGGGTTCGAATTGGGCGATTTGGGGTATGCGAGAGACAAATGGGGTGTGGAGTGAGCCTCAGATTCTTGGTTTCTCGGGTGTATACCGGGATTTTGCACCCTTCACGACACCCGACGGAAAATACCTGCTCTTCTATCGGATGAGTTCGGACGAGGCGGCGGCTCGCCAGGGTACGTGGATTGTTGAACATAAGGGAGATACATGGGGTGAACCGCGATTCTTCGTCGATGCGTACTGCCTTACGACTCAAGATTTCCGGACATTCTATTTCACGACAGAGCGCAGTAAAGAAACCAGCAAAGACATTGGCCGGATGACCCTTGAAAACGGCGTTTTTTCTGAACCAATGAAACTGGAGGGCGGATTGAATTCGGAGGAATGGGAGGCCCATGGAAGCATTTCCCCTGATGGCAGTTACATCCTTTTTGATCGAGTCGAGAGCACGTTTGTCAGTTTTCGGAAAGACGATAATACGTGGGGCCGGGGATACGACCTTGGCGGGAAATTTCACGTACCCTCAGTCTCGCCGGACGGGAAATACCTATTCTTTGAATCGAAAGGAGATATTTATTGGGTGGATGCAAAAATTATTGAAGACTTAAAATCCGATGAATTGAAATAAAGGAAGTAAGAAATGAAACAAAAGATTATGATCGGTTTCGTCATTTTACTTGTTTTTATTTTTAGTAGCTGCAAACAGAAATCCGACTTTCCCGTTTTAAGAGGCCCCTACCTCGGCCAGAAACCGCCGGGGATGACACCGGAGGTTTTTGCAGCAGGGCTGGTTTCAACAAAAACTTATGATGAGACAGGGTGTTCTTTATCAATTGATGGAAAGGAATTTTATTTTACACGAAGTGGAGGTGATCTCGTCACCCCCACTATTTTTAAAAGCCAATTTCAAGATGCAACATGGACAACTCCTCACAGAGCTGTGTTTGAAGGATTCGGGCCTCATATTTCTCCGGACGGTAAATACATGATATTTTCCAAATATGTAATGGCAGAAGACAATCAGAGATCAGTTGAATTGTGGCGGATGATGCGCGGTAAGAATAAATGGGTCCAACCCCGATTTTTCGGACTCGGCTCAAGAGCGAGTATTGGCAATTCAGGTGCTGTATATTATATCGACCGCTCGAACAAAGAAGACAGAGGTGTAATTGCCGTGCAAAAATTTGAATCGGGTAAGTATCAAAAACCCGAGATTCTAAACGGAGAAGTAAATTCTCCTTATTATGAAGCGCACCCTTGTATTGCAAAAGATGAGAGTTACTTGATTTTTGATTCGAATCGTCCCGGTGGATATGGTGAAGGAGATTTATATATTTGTTTTCGTGACAAAGACGATTTATGGACCAATGTAAACAACCTTGGAGAAAAAATAAATTCCAAAGGCTGGGATGGTTATGCATCCATCTCTCCAGACGATAAATATCTATTCTACTCATCAAATAAAGACGGCGATTTTCAGCTTCACTGGGTAAGTATAACAATAATAGAAAAAATAAAACCGGAAGAATTCAAGAAGGAAAATCAGCCATGAGACAAAGATGTGCGTTCATCGGAATTCCTTTTTTCATAATTTTAATAATGAATCATTGCTCCCAGCATGATGAATTTCCAGGATTGGAAGGTCCCTACCTCGGCCAGAAACCGCCGGGTGATACCGCAGTTGTCTTCGCTCCCGGCATTGTTACAACCGACCACCATGAGCACAGCCGAATTGAATTTTCATTAGATGGTTCTGAGATGTATTGGGCTGTCATCCCAGTTGATACAAATTATAAGGCAACCGGCAGCAGGCCGTTCAAACTGAATGAGCAAAACATTTGGTGTATAAAAAGCGTAGACGATGTATGGACAACACCTGCCATTTTTAACCTCACACAAACCAGTGGCGGTAGTACACCCGTATTCTCTGCAAATGGCGACACGTTTTATTACAGATCGTCTAAACCTGATGCCGATCCAAATATGAGGCCCAGGCCGAGTCAGCTATGGAAGGTGTCTTACGACAAAGGTCGATGGGGAGAACCGATGGAAGAACATAACCTGCTCCCCAATCAAGAAGGAAAAACTTTTATGTCATTCGGTTTTGCTCAAAACGGTAATATTTATTTTGATTACGGCGGCCCCGATGAGACAGGCGAATGGTGGTGGAATATTTATTTCTCCGAATTTAAAAATGGTGAGTATTTGGTTCCGGTTAAAATGGGTTACGGCATTAATGACGGTGAGGTGAGTTGGTGCCCGTGGATTGCACCCGATGAATCTTATATTATCTATTCCTCTCATCGCGATGGCGAGTTTGGGCGTGGTGATTTGTATATCAATTTTAAGGATGAGAGAGGGAATTGGTCGGTCCCGATGAATATGGGCGAAAGAGTAAATTCCGAATTTCAAGAACGATTTCCCTCTGTTTCTCCCGATGGGAAATATCTCTTTTTTGCGAGACATAACCCTGAAACCTTTAGCGACATTTTTTGGGTGGATGCGAAAGTAATCGAAGAATTAAAACCAAATCATTTAAAATAAAGGAAATGTCATGAAAACCTTAAAGTTATCATTATTGTGTTTTTGTTGTATTCTCATACGATGTACTCAGACAGACTTACTCGATAACCCACCCAAAGACAAGGCGGAGATATTTGCTACGGGTCTTGTGAGTACGCCCGACAAGGAACACGGCAAGTTGTCCGTGGCTCCTGATGGAAAAAGTATGTATTGGGATTTCGTAAAATTACCCTTCAAAGAGGGAGATGTAAATAAAATAGCATATGTAACGAAGAATAATGGGAAATGGGGGGACAGGAAAATTGCTGAGTTTTGCGGTAAATATCGTTCCTGTTCTCCTTGTTTCTGGGGGAGTGATAAAATCATATTTGGAAAGAGGGAAAATATAGGTACAGATTCAGTTGAGCTTGTGGATGATTATTGGTTGATTGAGCGACAGGAAGGCGGATGGAGTGAACCAAAACCGCTGGGCTTTGATCAATTTTCAGATACCTGGAAGTGGTCATTTTCTGTAGCTGAGAATGGCAATATTTATTTTGATGACCAGAATTTCTTTGAGGGGCAGCATAATTGGGGTATGTATGTTTCATATTTTAAAAGCGGTAAATACTCTGAACCGATTTTACTCCCTGAGCATCTCAATACAACGGATTTTGATTGGACGCCTTTTATTGCTCCTGATGAGTCATACCTGATGTTTGCCTCCAACCGTCCAAGCAGTATGGGCAGTACAGATATCTATATCACGTTCAAAAACCATAGTGGTGAATGGTCAGATCCCATAAACATGGGAGATAAAGTTAACTCAAAGGAACTGGAAAGATGGCCGAGTGTATCGCCGAACGGTAGAATCATGTTTTTCCTGAGAGATTATTTAATAGATGACCAGTTGCAAGGTCAAGATTACTATTGGATTGATGCGAAATTTATCGAAGAATTAAAACCGGATGAATTAAAGTAGAGAAGGCAACCCATGAAGCAGAAAGTTATATTCGTCGGAATCGTGATTTTACTCTTATTGATTGTCAGCACCTGCACACGCAAATCCAACTTCCCCGTTTTAAAAGGTCCCTATCTAGGCAAGAAACCGCCGGGCAGGATACCGGAAGTATTTGCGCCAGGGATCGTGTCATCAGAGAACCAGGAGCACAGTTCGCTGGCGTTTTCTCCTGACGGAAAAGAAATGTGGTGGAGTCTTTGGCGGTTACCCCACGATTTGGACAAATATCCCCAGGTCATTAAATATATCAAATTGGAGAATGATGAATGGAGCAAGCCAAGAGTGGCTCCTTTTTCAGGTAAGTACAGAGATGGCGGGCCGGCTTTCTCCCCGGATGGGAGACGAATCTATTTTTATTCGCGGCGTCCCCTTCAATCAAATGACGAAGCGATGCACGACAATGACATTTGGTATGTGGAAAGGAGTGAAGACGGCTGGAGTCAACCGGT
>Ga0180438_10001525_pt1 | contig 40927 bp, 53 predicted proteins | sample SS_ome_12_FD_132455 | JGI IMG/M metagenome (GOLD analysis project Ga0180438, IMG submission 132455) | Hypersaline lake sediment archaeal communities from the Salton Sea, California, USA - SS_3_D_2 metaG | ecosystem: Environmental > Aquatic > Non-marine Saline and Alkaline > Hypersaline >... | reverse complement strand
CCTTATCTTCAATCGCATTAATTCTCGAAGCATAATAGGCTCCTCTTATAGCGGCGTTGAAACTACATTCCATCTCTTGTTGGTACTCTTCTTCTTCCATTTCCGCCCTCATGCCTTCCAGTTATTCATCATCAATGATACCAGTCTCAGAGGCTTTAAACACGCATGTAAACCAGTTAGGATCCTCGCAAGCCATTTCATAACGTTTTTCAAAATGATTTTTTCCTTTGGGAGTCCCAATAAAAATACCCCAGCCTTTACGATCCGATAAAGCAGGGCGAGCAACTTCACCCCAGACGATAGGATCGCATTGTGCAAACTCATCAAAAACCGCGCCATCAAGATAAAGTCCCCTTAGCGTGTCAGGATCATCGCTCCCCAGTAACATAATCTTAATCGTGTCTGGGTCTGGTAGCCATTTCCTTTCTATCATTATCGTAAGTTCCTGCTTGTTCTCTTTAAAACCAGGAAGCTTACGTGCATATTCTTTTAAAGGATCCCACGCAATCCTCTTCGCCTGCCTATAGGTTGGAGCGATGTAGGCGTATTGTGGGTTCCTTTTCGTATTCTTGAGTGCTTTAGCGAGCATGTGATTAAGAGTAAAGATCGTCTTACCAAATCGACGATGGCATACAAGCACATTAAACCTGGCCAGACTTTTGTGTAGAAAAGCCTGAAGGGGTCTAGGTCTATAGCCTGTGTCAAAACTCTTAGTCTCCCTCATTTACCTGTTTAACCTTTTCTTCTTTAGGTGGTTCAATCTTCCAATCTGCAGTATCCATACTCCAGAATAGATGTCCGCACACAAATCCTAATAAAAAAGGAATTGAAGGGTATTTATGAGATAATCTAATTATCCATGCGGATATAGATTCCTTCTTTCCTTCTTTGTAAATAATATAAAAATCATAGGCAGCTATAAATACAACTAAACCTAGAATTACCATTAGTGTTAAATTCATGTTGGATCCTTATATATTTCATAAATTACAGAGAGTTTATGTTTAACTCCGGCGGCGTGATTTACCGTACAAACAAAATGTTGTCCTAATGTACCTTGTAATTCTTTAGAAGCTCTACCGTCTGTTTTTAAAATTTCGTCCGCACCAATGTATTGAAGGTTGATACCTCCATAAACAAAAGGAAGTGATAATTTATCATTTGGTGGTGGGTAAGGAAGAGGGACTATCGCTTCAACGTACATATAAGCATCTGAATTAACCCTATCAATTTGCCTAATCTGACCTGAAATAATCTCAAAGTCATAAGTAGGTTTCCATTCCATAACTGTTTTTACACAATCTGTATCTATAGTTGGTTGATCCGTTAGTTCCATACCAGAAGAATTATAGAACTTGACATTACAATAACCTAAATCGTTACCGTCTTTGTCTTTGTTATACATAGACCCCAAAGAAGAGGTCTCAAATTCGCAGGAGTGAGCTTGATAGTGTCTCCCTGTCTTACTAACTTTATGCCTTGTAATAAGGCCGCCATCTGAGTCAGCTTGATTATCTATGTGGATAGAATCAATTTCAACAATGGGATCTCCCGTATGTGCATTAACTACAGAAGTAAGTGTTGTTGTATCAAAAGCAGATAAAGCTGCTTTAAAAACTATTGTTAAAGTATCGTCACTAATTGTTATATTGTTTAAAGCCGTGACAATTGAACTAGCTTGTATCTCTTTCTCTAGTGCATAGGGATCCGCAACGCCGTTTAATGTATCTGTACTTATCGTATAGTTGTGAGTAGACATTATGATAAATCTCCTGTTCTTTGCACTTCCACAGAAACATTTCTAATTATAGCGGATTGACCTTGAGTCGTTTGTCCAAACTGAATATCTATATCTATTGTATTATCTGTAGGAACAATTATCTCTTGGAAACCTGATTGCATTATTAAATCATTATCTCTGTTAACTGTAAGCTCAACATTCCCAAGCTCTACTAAAGGTGAACCAGTAGGGGCTGCTAAAACTCTGAAACCAAAGTTTCTATTTGTTTTTGTTTGACCAACTTCCGCAGACCACTGAACAACAAATTGTCCCGCTGTCTTTGTAAATTCAGTTGTTATAGGAAAACTAGATTTAGAAACCCAACCGTTTGATGTTGTTGTCTCTTGAGACAAACTGTTAAAAGCTTCCTCTTGTCCTAAATCAGCAACAGTAAAACTACCAAACCTTTGCAGGGCCAAGTTAACATTTATATCTGTAACTTCAAAGTTTCCAAAACCATTTGGATCAAACGAAACGTCTTCGCTAGAATATATTCTCCAATCGTTTGCCCCAGCGCCAAATTTCTGCCAAATAACACATTTAGATCCTGCGTTCTGCACATAAATAGTATTTTGATCTAAGGCTAAACCAACGGGAGAAGAAGGACCCCCCGTATAGAAGGGTCCCTCTGTTCCATTATCATTAATGATAATTCCGTTGTCTATTTCATGTGCTTTAGATCTATCTATTGCCATTACAGATCCATTACTCCAATTCTTCTAGCTCTAACAGTAACACCTGCAGTAGAAGACTGAGCTAACAGTCTCAAGTTACCGGCGTTAACGTCTGTACTAATAATTAAGTTAAAGTTAGCTCCTAACTTAAGTTTAGAGTAGATAGTATCGTCAGTATTAGTACCGTCATGTAAAGCGTGAATTTCAAAAGCTTGTACGTTAGCTGGAGTAGCTTCTTCAAAAGCTTCAACAATCCACTTACAAGAAACATAAGATGCTACTGGAACACTATCAACTGCAGCTTGGGCCGTAAGACCTGTGACTTCAACTGATTTAAGCTCGTCTAGTAAATCTTCAAGTCTTTGAAAAAGCTGTTTAGCGCTTTGGTTGTCTGCTAAAAGATCTCCAGTAAAAGTACCGTAGTTGAGATCACCAAGAGATGTACCAGAAGTAGAGCGTGAAGCTTCAGCTTCTGTTTCGAGCTGTTGTAGGTTCTGCTTCGCTGACTCGTTGTCGTTAAGAAAAGAACCAGTGTAGGTCCCCATGTTAGCGTCACCCTGAGAAACACCTACTGCAGAAGTAAGTTGATCGACGTTTCCATCAATCTTCTCAAGCGCACTTTCAACTGTATCAGATGAAGTAGGATCCCCTGTCCCTGGAGTGTACCCAGAACTAAGGTTAATACCTGTAGCAAAGTTCCAGTCAACGTCGCCAAGCTTAACAATCACACTACCGTTGTAGTGAGCAATCGCTTGTCCTTCCTGATCCCCTGGACTATCTGGTAAGTAGTTTCTCGCAACAAAAGTATCATCCTGTGCAAGAGCCGGAGCACTTGCAGGTGTACTAAAAGTTACGTTAGGTGCAGATACGTTTGTAACTTCCAAGAGAACTGGAGTACCATCGGCATCAAAGATACCAAAGTCACCAACCTGAAAGTCTGCAGCCGCAAGAGTAGTACCCTCATCGTCCGCAAAAGGACTAGCTACTAAGTCTCTAGCTACACCCGCTGTAACAGTATCGTTTGTTACAACTACTACGTTCTCGCCTCTCCAAGTGCCAATAGCGACTGTAGAACTTCCGTTCTCTTCCCAGTCACCACTAGCTCCTGCATTAGCTTTCTTTTGGAAAATTGTAGAAGATGCTCCGTTTTGTTGGATATAAAGTGATCCAATAGGCGCATCATCTTGTTGACCGGCATCGCCCCCTGGCGCACCTGTCCCTTTAATTACTCTTACGCCGGAACCTGGATCCGCATCTAATGCTAAGATCTCAATCCCTTGCTCAATTGCAAATTCTTTTCTAGCCATTTAACACTCCTCGTATTAATTCGACATCCAAGTCGAATGTTTCGTTGTTTACAATCTCTAAGACCGCATTTGATCCGTCTACCTTCATAGACACTTCAATCATCATGCTTCCTTCAGATATTTTATTATACACGGTATCGCATAAAACGGAATTCTGATTGTGCGCTGACATCTCAAAACTTTTGTACCGATTGAAACTTTCATTTCTTAATTCCAGAAAGTACCTAATACTACGTAAAGTACTTAACGGAATTGTATCTATATTCACCGTACTCGATCCGCCTACCGTCGCTTTGAATTTCCGCCAGGGAGTAGGTCCTTGTATCGAGTTAACTAATGTCATTGTAGAATTTCCTCTACGTCTAAACTGACCGCACTGGCTATACTTCTCGCATAAACAATGTGAGTCGCGTTCGCTGTAGTCTTCGGAAATATCGTATAAATTCTTTCGCCCTGATCAGGTATAGTCATACCAGCATACCCACCAACATTAAGATGACTAACCTTAACTTCTTGGCCTGTATTGTTCTGTATATTTAAAGAGAGTCTATTCGTTCCAGGAGTAACAGGAATTGCGGTCCACCCAGTATTATTGATAGCAACGCTAGTATAGAGAACAGAACTACCGCCCCCGCTAGGAGTAAAAATTGACCCATCAGAGTTAAAAATTCTCGTAGGTGGTATAGCATAGTTTGTATCCCCAGGAGCAGCTCCGCTACCGGTGGCCGGCGGTCCGAACGACAATAACCTATCATTCCAAACTTCCGTAAACTGAGCATCGTTTGCATACTCCACTTCTACAATCACACCGTTAGATGTAATCGTCCGCTCCAACAACCAAGCAGCATCCGAATCCAACGAACCTCGGGCAGCCAGACCTTTAATAGTCGTAAAGTCGTCTATATGATCGACTCGGGTAATGAACCTACCCTTCTCCTGCCTAAACAGTTCAAAGAAATCGAAATGCTTTTTACCTGCCATTATTGCGCTCTTAATTCATTTAATTCTGCTTCAGCTTTCTCCAGAAGAATCTTAACATTCTCAAGTTCTCCCACCTTCTCACTAAGAGTATGTGCCGCCTGCTCCTTCTCAAGAACCGCCGCCTCTTTGGCCTTAACCATGTCGTCCCAATCCTTGGACATCCTCTTATGCTCTAGCTGCGCTCCCTTAAGCTCCGCCTCTAGCTTTTGCGTATCAGTAGACGCTTTCTTTAGTTTATCATTTTCTCGCTTCAAGGACCGCACTTCTTTCTCCAAAGCCGAAAGATTATCAACAAGCTTCACTCGCTCCACATCCTTCTGCTTCTTATGGAAATGATCAGACTCTTTCCTCTGCTTACTCAAACGCTGTACCTGCTGCGTAAGCTCAACTACTTGCTGCTCCAAAGGCTTTCCGTTATTAACCCCAGTGGAAACAAACCCCTTCGCATCATCTAAAACGCGATCCTTAAGATTGTTCATTATTTACCTCTATCGTTACCGGGCTATCCTCATCTTCCAAAGGAACTCCCGTATTAATAACCATCGTAATAGGAGCGTTGCCCTCGCCCCCCTTATCCTTAGTCCCATACGTTTTAGGATCATTCTTCTCCGCCAACCACTTTAATTTGTCGTATTTCAACTTCTGCGCCGGCACTTCATCTTTCTTCATATCGTCCATATCATCAAGACTGTCCGCAATCTGATCCGCATACGCCTCGGCTCGCGCCTGGCGTGCCGCCTGATACATATCCTCAAAGTCGGGATTCGCTTGCCGCCACTTCGCCATTATAGAGGTAGACGGAAAACCAGGCTGTTTAGCTATCTTAGTCAGCGACATACCCTCCGCGACCCGCTGACATATAAGGTCGCGGTACACCGCGCTATAATTCCAGAAAGTAGTATTGCCTTTGACAAACTGTGGCGCGAATTGTTTGCCCGGAACCAGACCGTCCTCGAACCGCGGAGCGCTCTTTACGATGTCACCTGTCACCATATCAACCAAATGAAGCTCACCTTTGTCATCCATATAATGGAAATAGCGGTCATCTTTGTCTTTTTTGTCGTCCCCAGGAACTAAATCACTCATTAGACGAGAATAACCGCAAAAAGGATCCTTGTCTATTAATTCGGGGCGATCAATTATCTGGATAATAGAATAGTAGATTAGTCAAGTACTATATTTGAAATTTGAGTTTTGTGTGTACGCGGATCTATTACGCAGGATTCGCGCCGTTAGTTTTGGGGGTACCCCCCTTCGCGAACCGCGCACCGCGCATCGAGACCCCCACCCCCCTATTCGCGGTTTCTTACATCTCTAACCTTTATGCGCCTAGTCGTGAAATAAATACCGAGGTTCGAGTAACGCGATTCGTGGAGCGATAGTTTAGCGCGTATATCAGGGTGAAAGATAGACATCTTAGGTGTCTACTTTGAGACCACTTAACCATAAGTAATTAAAGGATAACGCGGTGAAGGGTGACATGCGACACGTACAATCTCTATTAGGTTTTATTTTTGTGTTTTTCTAAAAGCAAAATTAGGATACTTTTATAGAAAGAGTAATATATGTCCTACGTGTCTCAACTCAATAATATCATACACTTAAGGTAGACGCGTGTAACCCTTACATACGTCGCTTTACACGTCCACACGTCTATCCTATAATACACGTACCAATTACCATTCTTACATTAGGAGATAACAATGGAAATCAAACTATTCAAAACCTTTTTACTTGCCGCGGTCCTCGGTTCGACCATCCAACTAGCTAAGTCCGCCGAGCCGTGTAACATTACACTCGTACAGAAGACCACCACTTCAGCTACTCTTTACTTCCGTTCTGCAACAGTCTCTAAAAAGCTCCTAACAGAGCTTAAAAGAGGCTGCAACGTCAAGACTAGACTCATGACTCAAGCCGAGCTTATCGCCTTCGAGAAGGCGGCTTTTGAGCGTAAAATAGAGCGAATTAAAGCCAAGGCAAGAAAGTAATGAAAGACATTATAGTCAACTCTTTTTGGGGCGCTCTTTTGGGCGCTCTTTCTTTGTCCATTCTTATTGCAATAGCGAACGCGGCGCACGGCACGAGGAGCGCGTCAACCGAAACGTTTCACTATATGCTCACTAAGCAGAGTATCGTTCGCGATTATTGTGAGATAGACACCATCGAAACGCATGGTGAGTCGCCTTGGTGTGAGAAGTACCATTATGACGATCTCGAGTACTGTTATTGCATGAAAGACGATCCTATTTATTCCTGGGGTTATCCATGGGAGAAGTAAAAAATGGACAATGAAACATATAACGGCTGGTCGAACCGCGAGACGTGGGCAGCTAACCTTTGGATGACTAACGATCCAAGTTCTTATGAGTTTTTTGCAAATTTACCTAAAGACGCAGACCTTAGAGAAGAGTTTGAAATATACTACGGTTTAGATGACCGTAATAATCCTGTTTATGACGTTTTACTTGATGTTGGCAGCCTTTGGCGGGTCAATTGGCACGAAATAGCCTCAAACTTCTTGACAGAATAATACAACAATGAAATCTTTTTGCTTTCACTCCTAAAAAGAGTGTAATTGGTTGCTCGGTTCGCGTGCCTTGAACACCGACCGAGCGTTACCATTTTACTGGGAAGCAAAATGAAATTAGCTCTTATCATCGGTCATAGCGCCAAACATCAAGGTGCGAAACTCTACTCTGGACATTCTGAATGGTCATGGCATCAGGACATGATTCACAAATACCTTTATTCAAGACTGCCATTGATAACAGACGCTTTTGAAATCTTTTGGAGGCGCGCTGATTTGCCCTATGAGGAGGCAATGAAAGACCTAGCCGAGCAAGTGAGTCTCTTTGGTGCTAGTCTAGTGGTTGAATTGCATGTTAACGCCTTTAATGGTGTACAGGTTGCAAAAGGTTGTGAATTTATTTGGAACAACACCGAAGCACATAAATTCGGGGCGATCTGGGCAAAGAAAATGCAAAATTTTTATTCTATAAAATTAAGAAATAGCAACGCGAGCCGAGGAAAGTATAATGTTGAGGTTATGGACTGCCCTGCCATTTTACTGGAACCCTGTTTTGGGGATGTCGAACATCGCGAATCGCGGGCCATCATTGAAGATCCAGCAACGTATGCTGCTTTGATTGCAGAAACAATTATGGAGTACTCGTTTTGACAGATTGGCGTGAAAAATACAGAGAGTGTAATAGAGATAAAATGTTTTATGAAGGACGGAACGCGTTCCTTCGCGCTCAGTATGATGAAATGAAAAAAGCTTATGAGGATTTAGTTGCTCTTAATATCTCTCAAGTTACCACTGGAATAGAAAATGTAATGCGAGAGAACGGAAAATTACAGGCCAAACTTAGATTCATTCAAGCAGAACATAAACATTTGCAGGATAAATATAAACAACTAAAGAGAAATAAATGAGTGGTTGTTACGGTAATAGTCCCGAGGATAGGTATTGGGAGAAACGACTCCTAGATTATTTAGATCAACCATGCGGTTTGTGTGGTGAGGAAGACTGTGAATGTTGCGCGGACTGTGAGAAGCAGGCTTGCGTTTGTAATGAACCCGAGCCGCCTTGTCCTGATTGTGAGGAAGCAAGTGAAAGATGTGAGTGTGATGACTAAGCGATATACATGGGAAGAGTGGCTAGATAAAAACGGAGCCCTCACTGACTGGTCTCTCACTGACTGGTCTGGGGTTAGGTTTCATTTTGAAGCCAACGAACCATATACAGATCACCTTGAAACCCTCCTCAAAGAAGCTGTGAGCGTGATTGAGTTTTACGGTGATATTAACAAATGGGTTATTGACGACTATGTTTACGATAATTGCAACAGCGGTAATGCAATCATGGTCGCCTACGATCATGACGATGAAGAAGACCTTGACCGTAGGTACCGAGGTGGCAAACGTGCCCGAACCTTTCTCCAAGAAAACAAAGACGCTATTGAGAGGTTGAGATGAAGAATATTTTTTATTTATTCGCCTTTATCGGTTTTGTTATAATGTTTTATAGGTCAATACATAGCTGTGGGATAAAAGAGTACCCAACAATTATTGAGTGTATTAAAAAAGCACGAAACGATAAACGAGGTGAGTGATGAATAAATGGGTACAAATAGAGTTGAGAGATGAGCTACATAAAGGCAATAAATGTTACCAAATGTATAATCCTGAATATGTGGAAGGTCTCGAAGCGCGGATCGCGGAGCTTGAGCTTAAAGTAAGGCGCAAGTATTACAGAGGTATGCCGAAAGAGGTTAGAAAAGATATTGAAAACAAAGACAAAACAATCGCCACGCTCCGAGAAGCCTTAGAGTTTTATGCCAATAAGGAAGTTGAGGCAACTGCGGGAATGGAGTTTAATGGCACTGAATATAATGGTGAGTTTGGGGACGTAGCACGAACCGCACTTAAAGAAGCGTTTGGAGAAGAATATGAAACTAAGTGAAGTGAAAAACATTAGTACACTAGCAAGTTACATTGCAAAGAAAGAAAAGGGTAAAAAAGAAATTTCTATTGGTAACATTAGAGAAGTTTTAAAGCTCTTGTCAGACGCTAGTTACAAGGATACGAAAGTTTTAAAATATATCTACAAAAATGGGAAACGTCGTGGGAAAAAATCTAGGGCATAGGCTCGGTAAAAAATCAACAACAGGCAGAGAAAACACCATTGAGCGGATGCGATACAATTTAAAGCATCAAGCACTTCCTGATTTTAAATATTGGGAGTTTGATATTAACGAAACTAACGATGGTGAAATAATTGTATTTCACGATAGAGACTTTGAATCTTATGGCCTAGATCATAAGGTGAGAGGTCTGAAATTAAGGCAAATCAAAGATATTTTTCCTTGGATCCCTACATTGGGAGAATTGTTATCTGACATGGGGGAAAATAATATCATCAAACCAATTAGAGTTGAGATAAAACGATTATCTACGACTAAAGGACGTTCGCGGCTCTTTGACCAATTGATGTATTACCGCGAGCATTTTGGCTGGGATATTGATTGTATTGCTTATAGATCTCATTGGAAGAAGTCGTTTCCAAAAGATGTAAGGCCGTATTGGAAGGAAAAGTTTAATGCTTATGATTTTCATGTTTATAATGTGAAAAAGAAAAACAAAGACCTTTTTTCAAAGGAAAGTTTTTGGGACAAAGTTTTAAATTTATGAATACCGCTATAACAGTAACACTCGTAGCGCGGGCCTTGTTTCACATGCCGTTGACTCCTATTGAGAAGAAGAAAGTTACTCATTGTGTGTATAACCAAAATGTACCGACTCTGAATAATTTGCAGAAGTGTGTATCGAAGCATGTACCCGATGAATGGATATTAGGCGAAGATGGATGTCTTAGAAATAGATCTAAGGTGCAACCATACTACTATATGCCAGGTCAACCTGGGAGAACGGACGGAAAATGCGCTAAGACTTACGTCCAGATGGAGAGATAATGAGTTTGAATGATCAGATAAAGAAACAAGAAAGTGTAGTAGCGAACCAGCGGCTCGAGGAATACGGTTTGCTTACTGAGAAATTTGCCTATGAGTTTATTCGGATGGGTTATTCTCGCGAGGAAGTTGTCTATTTGCTTTCTCGTTTTTTACAGGGATGTAAGAAGGCTGACGGTTACGTATAAATTTGTCCGTGGTACTGAGCCATATTCTTTTTAATATCGACCACATCAACGAATGTATTATCTTTGTGCTTAAATACAAAGCCAAAGGATTTTGACCAATTCGATTTATCCATGTAATCAAAAATTTCAGCATCTTCGTCTCCTAGCCATCCCATTGAGAAACATTCTATTTCTTCTTTGTCCGCCCTCGTCGCCGTGGCCCTTTGTTTACGGTGAGTATGGCCAAAAAGAAGGGATATATGCCCTTTATCCACAGAACCGCGAGCAGTGTGCTTACCGCCATCCCAAGGAGCGTGCCGAGCATAGAGATTAGAATTGAGAACAGGATATAGCTGATGCCTACCATAGGGAACCCACCTTATGTTCATTGAATCCAGGTGCAATATCTCTGGAAGTGTTTTTATATATGGAGCTATTGTCTCGCAGTTTTTGATAATGTATTTCTGCATACGCGCTTCGTGATTACCTTCGAGGTAAATTATTTCCGCTCCCGGAAAAGTATCGCGTAATTGTTTAAGATGGTAATACGCCTCGGAGAGTTCGTCCGTGAACTTCCGAGGGGTCATCTGCAGGTGACTAGGTAACTTGGAGTGAAGAGAAACCGCATAACAATCGGCAAAGTCTCCAAGAATTATGATCTCTTTTAATGGTAACAGATCGTTTTGAAATTGTGCAATTTCTAGCATAAGATCCCAGGCTTTCTTATCGTGCCAGGGTATATGACAATCTGGAATTACCAGAGCTGACTCTACCATGTACTTAAGTGTATCAAACGTGGGAAAATACGCAATTAGCTGACTAAAAGCGTTCGTTGAAGCTAATCCTGCCCTTGATACAATAGGGTATGCAAAAGAAACTAAAGAGAAATAAGGTTTATCAGTACAGGTTTTTTGATCATTCGTGTGGAAATACAGAGGCCACAGAGATAGTTGTCGTCGGAATAGGTGTTTTCTGGGAAGAGACTAAAAATTTTTATCATTTTACGCATTGGATAGTAGAGGATAAGGACTATCGAGACAATAACCTCGAGATTAGTTCTATATTAAAAACCGCTATGCTTGATGTTAAAGAAGTTAAAAGTCCGATTCCTGTGCAATAAGATAGACTCCTCCAAGATGGACTTTTCTATTCTTACCTTTTCTTTTGCGTCTTTCTTTATAATCAACAACAAATTTACTTAGCTGTTTAGAAAATCTAGGAGAATCTAGCGTTTGTCTTATACCTTGTTCCTCTAGATAAGCGCGGTACTCGCCATAAATTCTATTAAATTCTGTACCTTCATCTTGCTTTTCTTTAATTACAAGACACTCTCTAACAAAACCAGAGATAGGATCAATCGAGTCGCGGTACTCGTAGATAGCTTCTTTAACAGTCTGACTATCGGTAAAATGTTTTTGATTTTTAAGTCTCTGATAGCCCTCTAGGACTTTGTTTAGGACACCAGGCAGTTCCGTGAATAGTTTGTCTTCGATTAATAAGTCTTTGTTCTTTCTTTCATCGCTAAACTCTGCATCGAAAGGAACGATAAGTAGTCTTCTTAGAAAACCTTTAGAAGTGTCGGCGGACCTAGGTAGTTCGTTGGCGGCCATCATAAGTTTGGCACGCGGTTCGATTGAAAATGGATCTTTATAGAGCATTTTTACTGGTATAGATCCGCCGGACACTATGTTTTTAAATATCGAGCTGTCTACAAAGGCTCTGGTAGGGGTCTCTTCGGCTAGATTGAAGAGTTTACCTTGTAACTGGGCTCGCTGCTGTTCATTGTCTAGATCTTTTGCAGAAAGAGAGCTAAAAGCGTCTTTTCCTGCTAACTTTTTTAAGACGTTGAGGAAGGTAGACTTTCCGTTACTACCTTCCCCTAACAGAATCAAGGCTTTGGCGTAGATGCAGGTCTCATTGGAGAAAGCGTACCCAGCAAACTCCATAAGTACATCTCGAAGATCGGTTCTTCCCAGAGTCACGTCGTCCATGAAGCGATCGAAGATCGGGCACTCTGCTTCGGGATCATAATCATAGTCTAACACACTCATGAAACCGTAATCGGTTGAATGTGGTAATAATTTTGGTTTTTTCCCTCTAAGATCCAATACTCCATTACTTAGGTTAATTCTCTTAAAGGTTGTATCGTTAAACCATTCGGTATCTATTTGGTTAGTTCTAAAGACAAGCTTACGAAACTCTCCACATTGCTGACTATTTGGAGCAGGTTTTACATGCTCTTGTGCGAACCCTTCCAGGAAGATGTCAGGCATATTCGACCATTTCTTGCCGTCAAATATATAAACTACCTTTGCTTCGGTAGAGACATAAGGATGTTCTTGCTCGAAAAATTTTCTTAGATCTTCAAACGCTATTTTGCCGGGCATTTCTACGTATCCGGCCTCGGTTTTCTTGACGGTTATCTCTCTAAAACCTGTATCTTTTGTTTTTATATAGTTTTCTGATTTAATAGATATAGGGGAAGTACATTTCTGGTAGTGTTTGCATGTTTTACAACCATCCCACAAAGTATCTATTTTCTCACAGGTCCTCGGTCCGGCGCAGCTTATTGCCTGGTCAATTTTCTCTTCGGTTTCGTCGAAGTTATAAGAAGGATGCTTTTCTGAAAATTTGTGGCATAGTGTACGTCCGTCTTCCAGATGACCAACGACTGACAGCATTGCATACCACTGTGGTTCCTTCACTTGCTCTTGATTGTTCTGACACCACTTTAAAAATTCACACTCTGAGAGGATCCCCTCCGTATCAGGTAGGTATCTCCCTCCTAAAAATTTACTCTTTACCTTTACGTAGCCTTCATCCTCTGGAAACTCTTCTCCACCTGCAAGAGATTTTATCGTTACAGGAAGGGGATTTATGGTTCTTTGGACGAGCTTACATTCACCGACAAAATTTAGATCTTTGTATCCCTCTTTCGGAGTTTTGCGGTTCTCTGTCCCAGGTAAACGCATGGTGTGACCCGCACTCCATATTGCTGAGTCCGTCTTACCTGGAAGCTTTAATTGCTTCAGACGACGGTTAATCCTATCGCAGATTAACTTGTAATGTTCTTTTGTTTCTTTAAAATATTCAGGTCTATCAATGTAATCAATAGTACCAACAAGAAAATGGAGACCCCGCCCACTGATAACAATCCCAACGTCACTCGGATTGAGGTTACCGATAGCTGCAAGTACAGGTGCCAGATAATGTTCATAGCGATCAACATCCATATCATCAATATCGAATGGAATAATATTCTGTCTTTTAAATACTCTCGGCTTACTTTCATCGTGACACTCGCATACTGTATAGTGTAAATTGTATCGTTCGGTTTCAGGGATTTGTTTTATGATGTTTTCTAAGTTATTGAACAGATCGGGTACGGATTCGGTATTTATCTTTGGGTTCATAAAGAACATAGGCGTGTTGTATTTGCCAGTACGTTCGTTTAATAAGTATCTTTGTTTTAAGATCTGCAGCAAAGCTCTCCCCAGGATGTATAAAAACTTAGGTTAAGTATTGATTGTCTAATTGTAAAGATCATTTTAATATAGCATTGAGTCTATCGACTCGTTCTAACGGTTGCTTTCCCAGGAGCCTTAGTTCGGCGGCCCTTCGGGGCCGTCTTTTTTCTTGCAAAAGTGAAATCGTTTTATTAGCCTTACCTGCACTGGGAAAACTATGAAACATTACATCGAACCTTATCCACACCAAATGGAAATACTTGAGCTTTCTAAAAAAGAAAACTCTCTTGCGTTGTTGTGGGAGATGGGTACTGGTAAGACTGGCGCAACCATTAACATTATAAGGAACAAGTTTAACGTTCATAAAGCGATCCTCCGAACCGTTATACTAGGGCCTACAGTAACAATGTATAATTGGCAAAAAGAAATCTCTGTTTGGAGTAAGATCCCCGAGGATAGAGTTAAAGTTATTACTGGAAGTGGTAAGAAAAGGATTGACTCGTTACTCGAAGCGTGTAGCGGCGACAATATAATTATAATAAACTGGGAAGCATTAATAAACGACACTGTATTTAATCTGCTTTGCGATTACGCGCCCATGTTTTTAGTGGGGGATGAATTACATTATGTTAAATCACACAAATCAAAGCGAAGTAAAAAAGCAGTCAAACTCTCAGACGTTACAAGGAAGCTCGGAGGATATGTTGTCGGACTTACAGGAACTCCCATCATCAATAGTCCCGAGGACATATTCATGCAATATAAGTTCCTTGATGGTGGACGAATATTCGGTCCGAATTTCTATACTTTTCAAAAGCAATATATGGTCAATATCAATCAAGGATGGACAGGTGCCAAGAGTTTTCCGAAATGGGTTCCTAATACAGCACGTACCAAGGAGCTTAACGGAAAGGTTAATAGAATCGCCACTAGAATTACTAAAGACGAATGTCTTAAAGATCTTCCACCACTTATCAAAACAAGAAGATATGTAGAATTGTCGAAGGAACAACTCAAGTATTATATTGAGATGAAAAAGGATTTTATTACGTATGTGAACTCTAAAGCTGTCGTTGCCAGCATGGCATTGACTAAACTGCAGAAGCTATTAGAGATAACGTACGGCTTTATGAAGGACGAGGAAGGCGGGTTCCATGAGTTTGTAGATAATCCTAGACTAAAGGAATTAGAAAACTTATTGTTGGAACTTACCCCAAAACACAAAGTAATTGTTTGGGCTTCCTGGAAGCATAATTATAAAATGATAACTCGGCTATGTGATAGACTTAAGATTAACTATACTACTCTTTTGGAGAAAGCCGAGGCAAAAGAGAATGTTAACCTATTCCAAGAGGATCCAAATATTCGTGTTATTGTTGGAAGCCGAAGAGTTGGTGGAATTGGAGTTAATCTTACGGCAGCGTCTTACTCGATCGTATTTTCTAGGAATTTCAGTTTTGATCAAGAGAAGCAATCTGAAGCTAGAAATCACAGAGGCGGAAGCCAAATACATTCCCAAATTGTTAAAATTGATCTCGTTACGCCGAAAACAGCTGATGAAAGGGTGTTGGAAGCGTTAGAAAATAAACAAAATATCTCAGACAAAATTATTGATTGGAGTGAAAGCGATGGACTATGACGCAAAGGTTATTATTGATCACTTATTAAAGAAGATTGGTGAAATGCAAACGGAAATTGAACTATTGACTTGGAAAACAAAGGAGAAAGAAAATGAACCCGAACAACTCGAACTCTTCCCAGACCTGGGGAGAAACTAACTTTGAAGACGTATCTGTTGAAGCACTCGATCAAGCTTTTAGCAGCTACGTCGAGGCAAGAAATGATTACGATGAGAAAAATAAAACAGCAAAGGAAGCCCACGCTATTATGGCAGACCTTGAATGGAAGTTTCTCGACCTGCTCAAATCAGCTGGCAAGACTAACTGGAATGTTGATGGACTCGGAAAATGCTCGGAGTACGAGCGAACCACGTACCAAACACCAAAGTCCGCCGAAGATAAGAAGGCCTTAGCAAAGTACATCCAGGATAAGTATGGCAAAGAGTCCTTTTGGAACCTCTTTAGTGTAAACAGCCAGACTTTAAACTCTTGGGTTAAAGAAGAGTTACAAGACACAGAACAAATGATACCAGGACTAAGCGAGCCTAGTACGATTAAAAAACTGAGACTTACAAGGAGTAAAAAATGACAGATGTAGTAACGACAAATGGAAATGAAGTAACCGCAGAACAAACAGCCGCTTGGGGCCAAGCCTCGAACCTCGGTACAGAGGATTACAGACTGAGTAACATCCTACTTATGCACGGTATGAGTAAGATGGTTAAAGACCGTGACCATGAAGCAAAAGAAGGAGACTTCCGTGATAACAGAACTGGAGACTTGCTTGGTTCTATTGACGAGCCTATGGGTTTTATTCCTTTTCATTTAGAAAAGAGATGGGACGTTGAAAAATTGGTAGACGGTAAATGGGTGTGGGATAGGACTGAGTACTTTGACCAAAGTAATGCCCAGAGACCCGCATCGCGGTCCAAGAATAAAAGGATGCCAGTATTAGATGAATGTTTTTTCGTTATGTATCGCGCTTTTGTATTACGCACACACGATCTAGAGCGCGGCGTAGTGAAACCATATATAGTTGACTTCAAAAACTCATCCCGAGAAACAGGAAGACAATTAGGCCAGAGTATGTTCCAAGAAAATGCCTTGGAGAAGTTATCCCCGGCTGCGTACACCTTTGAATTAAGGGCTACGGAAGTGAATGGGAAGGAACATACCTGGCTTGCTTTTGGTATAACCAAAGGTGAGAAATCATCCAAAGAGGATGAAGCTCAAGCCTTTAAAATGTATAGACTCTTGAAAGAGATGGATGTTTCGGAAGCTGAAAAGCCCGAAGCAGAAGCTACTTTTGCAGAGGATACTGTGGAGTTTTAATGCTTAAGAAAAAAGAACCGACAACACAACTTTATGTTAGAGGTATCACAATTAAGAACAAGAAGTTTCTTAATGTTCTTGCAAAAGAATACAACTATAAGATGGGGGAGGTTTTAAACTCCCTCATTGAAACTCAAAGGAGTAAGTATGAGTCAGGTCGCAAAAGACGCACTAGTTCTAAGTCAAAAAATTAACCAGATGGTTACAGCTCAAGTCCTAGCTTTGTTCCAGGAAGAAACTGGAGTAGTGACCCTTGATCTTAACGCTACTAACGGTCGTGATTACGTCGTAGAAGTAAAGACTAAGAGAAAGAGAGCTACTAAGAAAGTGACTAAGAAAGCTGGGAAAGCCAAAGTTACCAAGAAAAAAGCTACTCGCAGAAGAAAGTGATTACTGTCTTCGACATAGAAGCGAACGCAAAGAAAGTTCGTCATGTCTCTGAAGTCCATTGTATCTCTGCCCTGAACGAACGCGGTTTATTTTTGTTCGGACCAGATAGACTATCAGAAGGCATCGAATTTCTTTTGCAGTCACAGGTCTTGGTCGGGCATAATATCTTATGCTACGACCTACCTGTCCTCGAAAGGATCCTGGGATTTAGATGGAGTGGTGAAGTTTTTGACACTCTTAACGTGTCGCGGCTGATCTACACAAACCTCTTTGAATTAGATTATACCAAGAAAAAGGTCGCACCGCGACTATACGGCTCACATTCTTTGGAAGCTTGGGGGCATAGACTAGGGGAACACAAGGGAGAGTTTCGCGGTCCGTGGGACAAGTACACTCCTGAAATGGGCAAGTATTGTGAGCAGGATACCAAGGTAAACAAAGCCCTATATGATAAACTAGTATCTAAGGACTATAGCAAGGAAGCTATAGAATTAGAGCATGATTTTCAAAAGGTTATCTATAATCAGGAAAGTAATGGAATACTTTTCGACACGAAAAAAGCCGAAGCCCTCGCCGCTACCGTCGAGCAAGATCTCGATGCTCTTAGAGAACGACTATCCCCAATCCTTCCAGTACGAATTAAGCGAGGAAAACTGTTTATACCTAAGAAGGATAATAGCAAACTGGGATATAGAACAGGATGCCCTAGTACTAAAATTACCTGGATTGAACCTAACCCTGGAAGTAGAGAACAGGTTGTCCACTTCTTTCAACAAAAATACGGATGGCAACCTACTGTATTTACCGACAACAATAACCCAAAAGTGGATGATGAAGTCCTCCGAGGATTACCTTATCCCGAAGCAGAACAGTTCGCCGACCTTTTCGAGCGAATCAAGGTCCGAGGATACATAACTAGTGGTAAAAATGCTTGGCTTAAATTGGTTGAGAACGGAAGAATTTACGGATCTGTTAATACTAATGGCGCTGTTACAGGCAGGTGTACTCATAGCAATCCTAATCTATCTCAAGTTCCATCGGTAAGAGGCTACAAAGGCAAAGAGTGTAGAGAGTTATTTCACTCTGGCAATGGATGGATGGTAGGAGCAGACGCCAGCGGGATTGAACTACGAATGTTAGGACATTACCTGCATAGATATGATGGAGGAGAGTATGCTAAAGAAGCAGTTGTTGGCGATGTCCATACAAAAAACCAAGAGGCGGGCGAAATTCCAACTAGGGATATGGCCAAAACTTTTATTTACGCTCTGTTATATGGGGCTGGTAATGAAAAGCTTGGTGCAATTATTACTGGAAAGAAACTAAAATCAGAGAACCTGCGAGTCGGCAAGGAAACAAGAGAGAAATTATATCACAGAATTGTAGGTTTGGGTCGCCTAGTGGACGACGTACAGCGGGCCGCGAAGAACAGGGGATGGCTCAAGGGATTAGACGGTCGTCACCTCCATATTAGAAGTCAGCACAAGGCCCTAAATACTTTGTTTCAAGGCGCGGGAGCCGTGGTTATGAAGAAAGCTAACGTCATATTTTGGGACGATCCTATGGAGTGTCAGCAGGTTTTAAACGTGCATGACGAATGGGAAGTAGTAACTAATAATCAATCAATAACAGAAGATATAGGTCAACGAATGGTTGACTCAATTAAACTAGCAGGGGAATATTATAATCTTAATTTACCCTTGGATGGTGAGTATAAGATAGGCAAGAACTGGGCGGAGGTACACTGATGATTAAGATGAAAGATGGTAAACTTATAAAAGTAGAGAAACCTAAGAACGCACAAGCCACGTTACGCGATACGGTGGCCATGCTTGATAGACAGAACAGCGATATTAAACAGATTGAGTGGAGATTTTTTGATCAAGTGTTAGATAGTAGGGATTTCACCAAGACGACAAATACTCTAGATGCAATGAAGCTATTCTATGAGGGACTTTGGGAAACCATAATCTTTCCACTGCAGTCTGACCATGCAGCAAAGGACAAGGAAGTTGGACGACTCATTATTGAAACCGTTGAGAATCAAAAAAGGGCGGAGCGACTCGAAGAAGAGAACGAAACCCTTAGAGAAAGACTTTCACAAGAAGGTCATAAAGAAGCTTAAAAGTGTTCGGGGTTTATATTTTTTCACTAAAGAAGCTGCCTCCATTAGGGGAATACCTGACATTATCGGATGCACTAGAGGCGGTAGGTTTTTTGCTTGGGAACTCAAACGCTCAAAGTGGGAGATATATTATAAGACAAAGCCAGGGCTCAAGTTATCTGGCAGAACAAAGCTCCAATGGCATAATATTGAAAAAATACGACGAGCAGGAGGAATAGCTGAGTTTGTTTATCCTGAGAATTTCAAAGAACAATTAACTATTATTTGCGGAACCTCTGACTAGAGGTTGCAGAGAAACCTGTGTCGATTAATTCTTTACGGGTCTCGGGATCGTTGAGGTCAAAGAACTCAGTAACCCAACGCTTACATCTTTTGGATAAGAATCTTTTCTTTTCGCAATATGTGTAACAAAAACCTGGCTTATCTGGGCACAGTCTCAACCGCCGATTTTTCAATTTCGGAGGCGAAGCTGCGAGCAAGGAGCTGCAACTCAAATTCAATGTCATCAAGCACAGCATGATCAGGTTTATCTTTGTTGGACTCTTCATAGTATTTCTTCTCAAGTCTGTATAACTTCTTCTTATACCTAAGTTTAGCTTCATCACTCCAGAGGCGGAGACCCGCCCCTAAGAGTTCAAAAATTGCTACAATCACAATGATTCCATATTAGCGTGTTCTGGTGCATCTACGGGCTGAGTAGCTTCCATGTTAGCAATCCATCCTGTAATACCGTCGAGTACAGCTTGGTATCTTGCTGCATCAGGCGGCTCAATACCACTAGCTTTTTCTGCAGACTGACTAGCTTTAAGCTCGTGCATACCTGCGTCCAAAAGTCTTAGCAAGAAAACAACTCTTGGTGAGTCGTAGTTGTACTCTTTGTTTAGGTCTGGTAGTTCAATGTCTTCTGGATGAGACTTAGGTAAATCAAGAGCAGTTTGTCCCTTGAAGTAGTCGAAGTCTGCTTGCATGACAGCGTGATACTTTTTGTATCTAACGATGTCATTCATGTCAGCATTGTAGTTACCAGCCGAAGCTGACTTAGAAATTTCGTTTCTAAACAACAGCATATTGTTTAGTAGATAAGAGATGTGTAAGTTTCTAATTTTCATAATTATCCTTCTTTACCGTCAATCTTGTCTAATAGGTCCATGATCATAGGCTTAACTACTGGCATAACTGCAAGTAGAAGATCGTCAACTTTGTTCTCTGATTTCAAAGCTTCAGCTGAAACCCAATCAAATACTGACTCGACTACTAACTTAGCAGCGTCCTCACCTAAGTCTAGACCCTTTCCTTTTAAGTCATCTAATAACAATTTAACATCCATCTATCTCTCCTTGATAAGTTCTGAGTGAATATCGTACACTCTTTGATCTATAGTTCTCAACATACTTTTTATATCACGAACTTCTTCTTTAGTAGCAAAAGTAAAATTAGCATAAGCAACGAGTGATGCTCCTAAGCCTACTAAGTATAGCACATATTTTATCTCGCTTCTCATTTATACTCCTAATGCTGTTAACTCCGCAAGGATAGCTGTCTTATCCGCTGTAGTTATAAGGGTTTCGTCCGGGACGTAAGCAGTAATCTCTTCTTTTGCTGTAAGAAGTGACCCGCTTTCTAACATAGATTTAATTAGGTTTAAGTCAGGGTCTTGTAAGACTAACTTTACCTGAGCAGTTGTTAAGGGTTTCGCCGCATTAAGAGCGTTCATAAAAGCAACGATCCTCTTCCCACCTTCTCTTGCAAAAAGAGCTTGTTGTATTCCAGCTTCTTTATTTATGTTCGCCTGGATGGCTGCAGTATGTGTTTCCAACTGAGCCAAGAGAGCTTCATCGTCATCGTCTTTGATGTGTTTTATTAGTGCCGACATATCGGTCCACGTTCCGCCTAACGACTCCAGTTGAACCGCTTCATAGATGTTAGGTAGGGCATCGAGCCTCGTACTGAGTGCCGCGATCCGATCTAGCTCGGCTATGATGGCCGTGACTCTAGCTAACTCATCTACTTTAAAGTCTACAAGCTCATCTTCAAACACACTAAGAGGTGGTTTGTTTTCCATCTGTAGATTGTTGTATGTTTGCTCCTCCGGGTCGTAAGCCTGTAGCAAATTTTCATATAATCTAGTGACTAGATCTGAGATAACATCATCAACTTCGTAACCATTGATCTCCGCTGTCCATGTTGCTAAATCTTTTCCTTCGTATGTGCTGCTCATATATACCTCTAGTTAAACTTAGTTGTTGCTGCGTAGTTTGGTAGCTCAATTAGTGTCGCGAATGTTTCTGCTTTAGTTCCGTTACCCGCAACAAATCTATTAGCTGCGCTTATAGTAGTTCCAGTATTAAAAGTTACTGTGGTGTCTGTAGCTGTAAATGTTGTTACTACTGAAAACGTAAGTCCATTCGCTGTGGCGTTACTAGAAGGATCGTATAAAGAAGATCCTACAATAGTAGCTCCATTATTTATTTCAACTAGAGCTGAAGTAGAGCTGTTAGGACAAGACCATTTACATTGAAACTCAACTCTATAAGCTGTACCTATATCTAAGTTATTCATAGTTAGGTCAGCTATTGCTGCCGAAGCTGTAGTGAAGTCTGCAGATAATATCTTAGTTTGAAATAGATCCGGCACATCTTTGTAGACTGTACCTGAATACTTCTCAAACTCTCCTTGCTTAGTAATACTAAACATAGACCGAGTACCGGCTCCACCACCTGCGCCATCACCATGAGGTCTGATCACATCCCCAGCATAGAGGATACCTGCCCAGCTCACGACTTTATCGTCACCGTTAGTATTACTGAAACCTGTAGCTAACCTCTCTGCTCCACTTACTGCAGCAATGTTTGTAGTTAAACTACCTGAGTTTCTAGAGATACCAATCTGACCACCACCTGTGGTGTTGTCGTTGTTGTTAACTACATAGAACCCAGTTTCGTTAATGGTAAAACTAGCACCGTCTGTCGCACTATCAGCATACGTGACGGCTGAACCAATGTTATCTAAGATCGTGTTGTATCTTCTAATAACAGTGTTAGTCGAACCGTATCCGTTAGCGTCAAATACTCTGACATAACTATCGGACTGCTTAACTTGTCCCGCGTCTATAAGAGGAGATTGACCTACCTTAGTAACGATCATTCTCCATCTGTTACCATTGTTAGCAGTAAAACCAGAACCCATAAGTCTAAGAACATCTCCAGCTTGAAACTCTTGCGTTCCACTTATACTTGCAGGTGTATTGTTATTAGCATTGGTATATCCAAATGGCTGACTTGCATCGGCTATTGTAGAGATACCACCTGTTAGTGTTGATTCATTAAGCGTGAACCCTACGTTATGATCACCACCTAACTCATTGATTGTTCCCATGCAATGGTACAAGCCTGGCTCATTAATGGTAATTGTGTCACCGTTAACAGCGTCCTTAGTATAAGTTAAAGCTGAACCTTCACTTGTAACCGTGTCAAAGGTAGCTACAACAACACTTGGACCAGAGCCAAACCCAGCTGCGTTTTCACACCGCACATAACTATCCTCTTCATGGGTCTTTCCTGCGATAGCCGCCGTAGCTAAACCTGGAACCGCGTCTGAACTTTGCTTACTAGCTTTAATGTGGAAATCGCCGTCGACGCCAACGTTCGATGAGTTTCTAAATTTAAGAGTTGCTTGAGATGCAGTAACAGAGTCAACAAAAGCGAAGGCGTTAGAGTTACCATCTAACGTAACGGTGAGAGCTGGAGGTACTGAGAAAACGCCCGCTATAAAATTGACAGTGTAGTTACCTGTACTTGTATTAACAGCCGTATCAATAAAATCGAAACTCTGACTAGTAATAGTGCCGGCATTATCCACCCTAGCGGCAAACTCATTAACTAACTCTTCGCCGTCTACGACGTAGTATTTAGTATTAGCATCAGTCTCAATATCTGATCCCTGCCTAGCAGCATAAAGAGTGAAGTCGCCGTCAATTGGGTTGTTATTATCGTTTCGTCTAAGGACGACCGTACAGCCAGTAGTAGCTTCGTTTTCTATATATGCGACCGCTCCACCTGCTTCAGGAGAAGCGGTTAGAGAGGGTATCTCAGTAAAGAAACCCGCTTCGAATGTAATATCGTAAACTCCAACAGCAGAGTCATTAGCTGAAGCGATCCAGTTAACAGGACCTTGGCTTGTTACAGTTGCAACATCCGTTAATCTTGCAGCGAAGAAGTTATTTGCTGTTGCTGTCGCGTCTATAACATCGACTGGATCGTGACTTAAAGCTACTAAGTCAAACTTTAAAACACTACTCGCGCCGTGGTTTGACTGTACCTGAAACCCAAACGTTACCGAGTCTCCATCTGTACCAGTCCTAGGCTGTACCCATACAAGACTTTGCTTTACGGAGTTAGCGGAGAAGTTGGCGGTGTTGCACAACAATACGTTACTATTATCAAGAGCATTACCAGAGTCATCATTTGCTTTAAGAATAACATCGCTGTCTCCATCCCATGAGTACTGAAGCTTAAAGCCTAAGAGCCTTCCCCTATGTCCAAATGGAACTGGGACGTTAATACTTACGTAATCATTAGCAGACCCACTTACAGTAGCGTCTGTCGTATAAGTAAAAGAGCGTACTCCATCAATAGGATCAGTTGTTGTAGTACTAAGTGTACCAACCAAAGCGCCCCCACCATTAAAAGAGGCATTATTACCAGAAGAAAAGGAAGTCTCATCTGCCCAGTCCCCGCTTAATTCAAATAGTTTCTTGTCATCTTTATGGATCTCTCTCCAGTTAGTAGTCGTGCCGTCGTCTTGTTTGACGTACATATTGCCCGACTGATCTAAAAGAATTGATCCTGCGTTACCAGCTGTGGCTGTGCTAGTAGGATTGACGACACTATTTGTATAATGTCTAACGAAATCTCCACCTCGCAAGGTGAAGTATTCTAAATTGTCCTTGAGCTGCTTTACATTGCCGCCCTTAAATATCGTAGGTGAACCCATTAAATAACCCCTAGGTTAGTCGTACTCTAGTTAGAGTAGAAGTTAATGCTAATTTCACCAGCAACGGCGTCCGCCGATACTGCTCTAATACTTATTCTTGTCGCCGCTGCAAATACTGTTCTGTCAATAGGTATTCTTCCGTTACCCCCAGGGAACACTAAGAACCTTGGGACTTCACCGCCACCTGCTCCAGTAGCTATCTCTAGCGTCTGTCCAGAACTATCGAAGATTTCAATCTCGTCCATGTCCTGAGTTAAGGAAGCTGTTAGCTCTACGAAAGCTCCTGTCGTTACGTTAGTCGAACTGTAATCATTCCTAACGAATTGTCTCTGTCCTTTCCCTTGGCTACCAAGAGGAACATAGTCACTAGCTGGTACTACTGGAATTGAACTAGCTGCTACTTGCTGTCCTTGCGCTAGGATAGAAGCACCGTTGGCCGCTAGTCTTAGGTTAAACCCAGGTACTTCCTCTGTACCTGCTCCAGTATCTAAGTCATAAACAGGAAACTTAGCCGTATGTGCGGCCAATGTGGTCTCCGTGGCAAAGTCCTTACCTTCAACTAAAGCTAGAGTAGCCTCCGTAGCTGCTCCAGTAGGAAGAGGTAAAGCAGAGGCAGAGATCGGGAGCGTGGATTGATCTGATGCAATTACTACTGGCAAACTGTTTGCCATCAATTGCTGCCCTTTAGCCTCGATAGAGCCACCATTTCCAGATATACGGAGCGTGAACCCTACTAAGTTTTCTGTACCAGCCCCAGTATCTTGATCATACTGGACGAGCTTCGCGTTCATATTCTGAGTTTCAGTGAGCATGTCACTGTCTTTCATATAAACTTCGCCTAAAGCATTTGACTTCAGTGAAGCATAATCATTGTCAGCGGAAGTAGAAGCGGCCAAAGTATCCTGTCTGACAGATAATAAGTGCATACCAAAGTCTGCGTCCGTATGAGCTGCATCTTCTGCAAATGTACCGGGAAGAGTAGTTACAATTGAGCTAACTAAGAGTCTTCCGTTTACATCTGAATGTAGGTCTGTTCTGTCTGCATCGTCATAAGTAGGTAATACGGCATCATATCTTGCCCCCATTTTAACTGGATTACCTGCATCTGCAGCATTAGCTGCTACGTTACCGCCTGGCTGAGTTAGCGCCTCGCCAGCTCCGGACATAGCTAATAAAGTTGTTCCATCCCCCACTCTTACCGAGTCGAAGGTTGCTCCAGTGTGATCTAACTGTACGTTGAGATCTCCTGCAGTAATATTAATATCGCCTGTAATGTTTGTTAGTTTTACAGGTAAAGGTCTATTGTTTGCTGGAGTTACCGTGTCTTCGTTGACTGTAACGTCTGTACCGTCCAAGGTGAACTGGACTGGTCCTGTGACAATACCCCCAGATGAAGTAAAAGTTTGAGAAACACCGCGCATAATATCGAAAGTATCGCCCGCTGTAAGATCTGCATCTAATCGTCCTTCCAAGAGAAAAGAGTTAGCGTCGATGATTTCTTTGATCGCTACTTCTCTTTGCGTAATAGGGTTTGCTGTAGTGTTAATCCTAATTACATCGCCGACAGCTGCGCCGTGTGCCGTTAGGTTAACTATTGAGTCAGTTGACCCAGCCTCTACTACTCTATTAGCTGCGCCCGATACGAATAGACCGTTAGTAATAACGTCTAGTCCAGACCTATTAGGTCCTAGCGGAAGTACAGTTACAAATCGTTTTCTTGCTAGTTTGGTGAGGGTATCGAAATCTTCGAGTGCCCCTTGATATGAAAATCCTTCTATAGATTGTCTGCCCATGCCTCAACTCCTTTTGGGTTTTTCTAGTGCATATTTAATTGTATCAGTTTCTAGGCGCTGATAAACGCTCTTGTCTCATTATCCTTTCTTCTCTAAAGAAATCGCTAATATCTGACTCTTCCATTTCTAACTGCCGTCTAGCAGCCGTACGATAAGCGCTTAAGATGTTCTTAATTCTTATCTTTTCGATCTCTTCATTCTCGCCTTTTCTCTTCGCAATATCCATCTGATTCTGAATAGCGTCTCGTAAAGATACGCCGTTAAATCCATTCAAATCCTTCCCTGCGGTTAGATCTGTGAGTCTGTCGTGCTGCTCAGGTGTTAGCTTCCTAATAATCTGCTTTCCTGCAAAGGAAGCCCTTAAGCTTTTCTGTGCGGGAGTTACTGTTAAGTGCGCATCTCCCTTATCTGGAGTTTTATTCTCAAGTACACTATTCATTCCTAACTTGTGCATCCTCTCGATAACTGCATCACCGTCTTTCTTAGCTGTGACGAATGGGAAGATAGGACCTGCTATGCTGATCTCTTCAGCAAAGATATTCTTCTTAGCAGGGAGAGTCTCTGATAACCAAGGCGTATTAGCTTTCATCTTATTAAACGTCTCTTCAAAAAATCCCGCAGCTGACTGGGGATCTGGACTAGTGTTTCGTCGTACTGGATCCATAAGCTGGGCTAAGTTTCTAGTCATACCACTGAATGGAACAACCGAAGACGCCGTGCTGGCCATAAAGTCTTTTACCGCGAGGTTCTTTTCTCGCTGGCTTGTGGCGCTAAATATCTTTAAAAGTTTCCCCATATTATCTGCCATATACTCTGGGGTCATATTCTCTGCTACCGAGTAAGCTGCAGAGGCAACGAGGTCTACCGTTTGTGTTTGGTTCTCTTCGTTCATTTCGTTAGATATTTCCCCTATATCAGCTGCAAAAGAAAGAAGCTGCCCGAAGGGTCCTAAGTCTTGAAAGTGTAGTGTGGTATCCCCTACGTCTATAGAGTATGGAGAGTTTCCATTAAGCCATAACTTTCTTGCTTTAGGATTTCCTGGACCGCCGCCTTTGATAGCTGAACCTAGCATAGCTACGGATCCCATAACTGTAGTTCCTAAAGCTACTCTTCCTAACGCCATATCTCTAGCTGCTCCACCTGCTTTAAAAGCGTTATGGAACTTACTATTTGCTACTGCAAAAGGAGATCGTAGGATAGAGTATTCGATCATGTTCATGTTGGTAGTAGTAAAAGGTACTGCCATTCTGAATGGAGATACGCCTAATACTTTAAAGTTTCTAATAAACTTATCAAGCTGTCCGAAGGCAGATCCTTGCTCTAGTCTCTTAGTAAACGTTTGAGTCTCCCCAAACCTAATTGAGTCATTAAGCATTTTAGCTGTAGGATTAGCTTTAAATTCAGAAGCTAACTCCCCAACCTCTGCGTCGGATAAAACACCATCTCTTTGTACCTTAACTCCGTTACCGTCTATGTAAGAGATCTTACCTGTAAGAACAGAGTTAGCTTGCACTTGTTTCGCGTTTCTAACTGAGTCAGAAGCTATCACCATACGTTGATGACCCTTCTTAAAGAACTCATCTTCTGCGACAAGGAACCTATTTGTGATAGTAGGCATTTTCCCTATAAACTCCATGGTTCTGCCAAAGGTATTGAGAGATCCGTCTGGCTCTGTCATAAATTCTTTCATAGCTGGAAAATCTTCCATGATCCTCTCAGCCCCTACATACTCACCGAAGTCTTTAACTTTTGCTGAGAAATTTGTAGGTTGTCCTGTCTTTAGTGCTGTAGCTCCTGCTTCAAACATCTCGTTTATTGAGCCGTATAAGGCCCCAAACTGAGCACTTACTTCCCCTTCCTGAACTATATCTGTAGATTCCTTCGCCATTTTAAAGGACTGCTTTATTCCTTTGTTGTTCATAAGGTTCTTAGCTGCATTTCTTCCTATACCGATAGCTCTAGCAACCTGTAGTTCAGCTGGACCTGATAGGAATATAGTACTGTTTGAAGCGATGTTTTTAATATGTGTAGACATCCCTGAAAGCATCCCACTCATCCAGTAGGAATGGATGCTATCTCGAACTAGCCTACCTGCTTTAACCATTGACGAAACTTTAGATAGACCCTGTACTCCATCAGTACTCATGATCTCATTAAGCTTTGTAGCTACTTCTTGTAGTCCTTCTTTTCCGTCGAATGATTTGGAATATTGGTTAAGGTATCTAGCCTTTTCCATTTTCTTCATTTTATTAAGTTGTTTCTTAGTTCTTAAAGCTCTTGCTCCCTCTGAAGCTCCAGCTTCAAAGTTAGCCTGCAAAGAAAAGAACTCATTTAATTGCATATTTAACTGAGCAGCCTCTACATCTGTAGCGTCGCCCTTAGCTACTTTATCAATAATATCTTGCATACCCTCTAAGTTACTATATGAGTCTATAACGATAGCCCCTTGCGCTCTTAGAGTTTCAGCATTAGAAGCTTCACCTGACAATCTGTTTAGTAGATCGTCTTTGGTCATACCTAGTAGCTGTGATAATTCTTCAGCTTCTTTATCGCCTAGTACGCCACGTTTTGCTTCTGTAAATTTATCAGCATAACTTCTTTGTCTGATCTCATCTAATTTAGAAAGATCTACATCTGGAGTAGCGTCTAGCTTTTCTTTTTTAATTTGTTTTTCTACTTCTTCAACGGCTGGTTTCTCATCTACAGCGTCGTCAATTCTTTTCAAAGCTTCTTCTGAGTCTTTGATTTTGTTGTTCATGGCTCGAGTCTGTCTGACTGTCTTTAGACCTTTACCTAATAACTTTAAAGCGCCTTCTGCGGCTACACCAATACCAAGCCCTTCTAAAGCGTTCTTAGCCCTATTCTCAAAAGGACTTCCATCCTTAACATCAATAGCTAGTAGTTCAGATATAGGATCAGCAAACTGAAAGTTTTCTCTAAGTACGTTAGATACGTTCTCTTCGTATGGATCAGATACAGCAAAATCTACACCTGCACCTACAGTACCCGCTTTAATAAAGTTTCTCACTTTACTAGCAGAGGAACCTACCTTAAAAGCTTTGAAGGCCATACCACCAGGAAGAATAAACTGACCAGCTATACTCATAATCTTCTCAGTCATATCGCCCTCTTTTGGTTGATATACTCTGGAAGGATCGTCAGCGAAGTTCATTCTGGAGTTTTTATCTAATAGCGTTCCGTCGCCAATAGCATTATCTAAAGCGTCCGCAGCTTCAATAGCTAAGTTGCCTGTTTCCTGGATACCTTTAAGTACCCCTTGCCCTAGCGCAGGAACATTAGAAAAGAACTCTTCGATCATACCTCTAGTGTCTTTCTCCTTGTTAGGAGCTTGCGCTTCTAAAGTTTTAGCTTCTCCGTCCGTAGGAGCGTTTTCGTCATTTAGTTCTTGTCTTATCCGAGCGATTTGTTGATCAACGCCATACTCTCTTTCTTTTTCATTAGCCAGAGATCTAACGGCTTGAGACTTATCGCCCATATCTTCACTAATTGGCATTTCCTAACTCCTGCTCTATTTCTTTAAGAGGTCTAAAGTTTTTCATTGTAGACAGTTTTTGGAGCTGGTCTAACTTATTTAAGAAGTCAGCAAACTGCGCTTTATTCATCTTCTTTTGATCTAATAGTTTTATCATTTCGCCTTTAATGGCTTTATCGTTCCCAACGGGGTCTTCGAGAAGTTTAGAGTCAAACTGTTTAAAGTCGTTTTTAACTTGCTCCGAGTAATTGGCTTGTATTAAAGCCTGAGCTGCTTCAAAAGGATCTGCTCCTCTCGCTACAAGATCATCCAGCTTGCCCGATATGCTCATAAACATTTCTCTATTTTCTTCGTTTGGTAGCCTAGATATAGGATCTTTAGCTGGGAACATCTCTTTAATAAGTTTGTCGGCTCTATTCAAACTTCTCTTTTTAAAGAAATCGAGTCTCGCGCCTCTCCTAGTATTAAGGGAGTTTATAAGACTTTCCGCTGTATCTGTAGATAACTGCCCGTCTTTAACTGATTTCTGTACTTCAGATAATATAGAGGCCGTACCTTCTCCCTGAGCTAGTCTCAGCTTAAACTGGAAAGATAGATCGTCGTCAATCTTAGTCTGAGTAGGGTTCATAACATTCCTACGAACAAAACTGACCCTATCTATTCCTATCTGCCCAGTCGCCATAAGATCCTGCGCTTCTTTACGTACATCCTCACCTTGATTCATACGGCTAATAAGATCTTGAAGATGTCCCTCTTCCTGCGCTTTAAACTGCTTTTCCTGCAGCTTTTCTTGATCCCGCTCATTCTTGAGCTTTCTATTGCTGGCAAGGGTGAACTCTGTGCGTATCTTTTTGTTCATCTTAGCTGCCGACTCAGTGTCGAAAGCTTGAAGGAAATTAGAGTCAACTAAAGCTTCAGCTGCTTCAAACTTTCCCATCTCCATATAACCATAGACAGTACCCATAGCTATGTTGTTTCTAGCTTTAGCTTCTAATAGCTTAGTTTCCTCGGGTGAGAAATCATTCCCTTCCTTGGCTTTTAGTCCTAATAAATAAGTGTTCAAGTGTTGAATAGCTTGTCCTGGGTTAGGACTTTGAAACTGAGACAAAGAAAACTTATCAATATTTTTTAATTCGTTGTCTCTGCTCAACTTGGCTCTTTGCTTATGTTGAAAAGCGTTTAGACTAAGTAAAGTATTATTAGCCATAGCTCTAGCACTATTTTGAAATTTTCTAGCTGCTCTAGATGTAGGCGCTCTCTCACTAGCCTCTTCTATAAGAGTGTCAAAAGCCGCCTTAGATTCTTCAATTAGTTCTTTGCCACTAAACTTTCTCTTATTTTCTGCAGAAATATCTCCTAGCTTGATCGCAAGATCAGCTGTCTCTGAGTTGGTATAGTCGTCCATCTCAGACTTAGCTCGTCTATCAGCAATTCCTTCTACTAAAGAAGCTGCTTCCACACCTACTTGCGCCTGAGCCTGAGCTACTATCCCTGCAGACTGTATGGATCTAGTAGGGGTTCTAGGTACATCTAAACTTAACCTTGTCCTAAATGCCGATTCAGGTATTTTAGCCATCACTTCCTCCAGAACCTTTGCTAGGAGTTGTAGACCCTGTGCCAAACTTATCGAACGCAGAGGATAGTCCTTTAAGTCCAGTACCTATAGCTCCTAGTCTTCCAGCTTGGCTTATATCGCCTCCAAGTCTAGTATCTACATCTGCTCCAGCTTCTAGCGCCGCGGCTTTAAATCTAGCTTCCTCTCTTTGCGCTTGGATCTCTTCAATTAAATCTCTATTTACCTGCTCCATTTGTACCAAGGAGACTCCTGAGCCTACGTCAACACCACTAGCTGCAAATGCAGCTCTCTGTCGCCCTTTAAACTTTTCAGTCTCTTCCTCGAGCTGGTCGATATTAAATTCAACTCTTTCAAGTAACTCAAAAGCCTGCGCCCTCTTAGCGTCGGCCTGAGCTAATGCTGCTTCTTTCTGTGCTTTGGCCTGCTTAAGCTGACCAAAAATAGAAAATCCTGTTCCTACTACTGCCGCTACGGCTGCGCCTGTTGCCATCCTTGCACCTTATAAAAAATTACGTGGTCTCTATAATGTCTGTCATAAGCTTCACATACATGGCTTTCTGCAAACCCTAAAGCTTTTGCCCACTTCATTCCTTTATCCCAACCTTTTAGTATAGCTATCTCAAGTCTATGAAACTTGAGCGTTGGGAAAACAAAATGGTAGATAAGACTTTTGACCATTTTAAAAAATCCTAATTTACATTCGTCAACGTGGACGCTTGGTAATAACCAAACCTCTCCGACGCCTTCTCTAAATTTGGTCACACCGACTATGGCAAGAACTTTCTCTTTCCAATGCAAGGAAAGAATTGTTTTATTAAAGTCTACCATATTCCTTTTCATGTCTCGTTCCAAATCCTCGAACTCATCCTTGGGTTCAAAGCTAGATAAATCTTCCAGCTTAAAAACCTCTACTTTAATCATAAGATACGCCTCTATAGGTCATACTTAATATATTAAACGGTACTGGATCGTCATGCTCAACTAAAACCTGATTATCCATATTAGGAGTAATATTAAATTTTAGCCTTCTTATTTCTGTGACGATCTCATTATCATCATATTCAAAATCGAAAAGACTAGTCTGCTCTGGGTTCCCATAAGAACCGCCCTGCGACTTATAAAGTCTCATTCTCACTTCATCAATTCGTTGTCTGTTTCCTTGGCTAGTACCGAAGTCACCTCCAGCTTCAATATCTAGCGTTCTTAATCTTGACTTATATCTAAGCCCAACAACGACTACAGTACCCGCAGGATAGGTACTGCCTAAAGTTACCTGGCCGCCAGCTACCGTCAAACCCTTCTCTACTGTATTGCCCGCTAAGGCATCTACAGACTCCCCCTCTAGATGGGATAGTCCTGTGACGATATTTGTGGATGAACCTAAAACAACTTTCACTGCGCTATCGACATACCAGGCGGTATCGTCGTCATTGGATGATGTATTATTCAGTACATCATGTTCAAAGTCATCTCCCATCTTTTCTAAATATCTAACTGTACTTCCGTTTACAGATCTTTCTACAGAAGCCCATACTTCATCATATCGTCCTGTAGCGGATGGAGCTACTGCAAGAGATTGAAACTTATCTCCGTCTCTTGTTTTGTGATACTGCCAAGCTGCGATTTGACTTTCTTTTGAGAACGTCAAAGCTACAACTTCATCGTTTGAAGTAATACACCAAACAGTGTCTCTACTTGGTTGATAGTGCATTTCTCTAAACTCTACTCCCTTAAGGGTAGAGCTTGCTGCTCCATCAAATCCTCTAAAGACTATATGTTCTGCTAATAGATTGAGGTTAAGAGATAAGTAACTGCCGTTGTCTCTATTAAACTTAAAGTTACGAATACGGCGACCATCTCTACTACTAAATAAAATGCTATTGCCCACAGAAATAGCCTGAACATTGTTGGAACCATAATCTGTCTGCTTTTTAACGAAGATGCTTTCGTTTGATATAATTGAGTCTCCACCTGTTACAGTGTACTCAGCTCCGATCGTACCTACTAATAGTACGTTTTGGCTTTCCATCCATTGGATAATGTTTGCCTGCTTTGAAGCTATCGTAAATCCTACAGGATCGGTCGCGCTAATATCTCCAGACAAAGCAAACGATTGCCCTGAAAGAGTGCTAGTTGATGGAGTAGGACTAGCTGTATCTTGCTCTAGCCTTCTCGCCATAAAGTTAAATAGGTTTCCGACGTTACTTGCCCATATAGAGTCTGGTCTATTTTTAGTCCCACCAAAAATAAGCCTTTGCTCATGAAATACAACCGCTCTAGGAAACCCTTGTTCAGTAGACCAAGCTGACTCCTGCCAGTTATCGGAAGCAGCTGCAGCTGATGTTATTCCCGCTGGCATTTCAACTTCAATATTGCCTGTCACCTTATTTAGCTCATAATGCTGTATTCTAATTCCTTTATCGCCCGCGTCTGTAAAATCAATTCTGTTAGAGTCCGCGTCCGCGTCAGCTTGGCTAGTATAAAAAGCTAACGTGTTTGCCGTTAAAGCTCTTACATAAAACTTTCCGTACGAGGAATTTGTAAGAGGAAACCCACTAATAACTGGATCAGTAGTTCCCGGTGCCCCTGTTTCTGCAAGAATAACTCTGTCTCGGGTATTTAAATTATGCGCTATCGAAGTAACTACATCTGTAGCTATATCAATATCTGCACTAGACTCCAGTAAATCGTTAGGCCATACCGTAGGATAAAAGACTCCTTCCGTAGAACCTGACTGTACTTTAAAAAACCCACCTACTTGAGTTGGTGCGCTAGAAGGTCCACCTGTTTCAGAAAACACATGCCCCAGTTTAAAGAAAGGAATTGGATCGTTATTGGAGTCTACAGCAAAAGCTGCTCTACCTAAGCCTACTGTAGTAGTAGGAAGATATAGCCTAATATCAGGGTTCGTATTAGGGTCAAGATAAGGCCTATTCACTGCAGGATTAAGTTTACCTCGACTAGGTATTTTATCTAAAAATTGAGGGTGACTAAACGTTACTAGGTCAAACTCATTGTCGTCTGTTCTAATTAAAAAAGCTGGGGCTATAGAGTTTCCCGCAGATAAAATTGTTGTATTTTCCACCGCCGTAGGTTCTGAGTAAGCTAAAACTAAAATGTCCCCAGACTGAGCGTACTTCCAGTTTTTACTATCATAGTTGGCAAAAGAAGTAGCGTTTATAAAATCGTCGTAGTTTACTGTCGCCTCTGTCCCATCGGTGTTAAAAACTCGCATAGGAACTAAAGAGGGAAAAAACGAATTAAATACTACGATATAACTTTCTGTCTTAGAAAAAACAAAAGGAACTGCTCGTTCCCCTAAAAAACTACCTGATATAAGGTCCTGTTCATATCTAGTGCCAGGACGCTTAACAGCTCCACCTTGCCTCTGGATAATGAAGTTTTCTAACCTATCGCAGGACTGAGTGTATTCTTCAAAGTCAACGCGACCTTTAGCTTTGTCACTAACTTCGCCAGCTTTGAATGTGGTTTGAATTTTATTAAACTTACTCACAGTCGAGATCCAGTAAACACATTCGTTTCATAATCTTCTGGCTGCCCTTCTTGAGCGTCGAAAGATCTAACGTCACGTTTGAGGTCGTTTAACTCTTCTTTAAGTTCTCTTTTCAAAGAATTACTTTGTACCAATGGGTAGGCTAACTCGTACGCTAGTTCTGTAGCTAGTAATTCATCAAAACTAGCATCGAACTCTGTGGGATCTGTTATCTGTGCTATATATACTAAATTAAAACTTTCTTGATTAGCGACTAATTTTTGACCTTCAATCTTCCAGTCAATGCTTTTATCTTCTTCTCTAATACCTCTAAGGTAGTCAGCGGGAAGATCGAACTCTTGCTCATACTCAAAAGCAGGAGTGTTGCCGTTTGCAGTAAGAGAGACTCTCTTAATCGCAAAGTTCCAAGGATGAGACCTGAGTAATCTATCTCTAACTTTTGCGAATTGTTGGTTACAAAGTTTGGCCCTACGAGTGTTATCACTTAAAGATGTGATAATGTCTGCGCCAAGTTTAGTTAATGCTGAATTGCAAATATCTTCGTTGGTTGCTGCCATCTTTGCTCCATGTAAAAAAGGCCCTCCTCGAAAGGAGGACCTGAGTAGTCGGTATGATTAATCTACAATGTAGATTACTTCCCACTGAAGCAAATTGCCTGTAGAAGCTGTAGAAGCTTCAAGGCAAAGAAGCTCAAGCTCAGTTTCTTCGGCGAACTCGAAGTTGTAACCAGCTGCAGTTCCTAACATTTTAGCGTCTACTGCACCCGCTCCGAAGTCACCTTCAGAAGCACCAGCAAAGAAACCGTCTGAGTCAGCTGCGTCTGAGCCATTAGAAGCCCAACCAAAGTCAAGCTGTCCACCAGTACCGTCGGCAGGAAAAATAATTCTTGCGTCTAGTACTTTAGCACCCTTTGGAAGAACGCCTGCTTTGATAACGTCGTTCAAAGCTAGTTCGCCACTAAGAGTGATTGAGTCGTACATTCTACGAAGACGACCATGTTGTTCTTTAACACTAATCTTGCTCGCAGGCTCATCGACCCTTGAAGCTTGATAGTTTGTTGCATTTAAAGTAGCCATACTATTACCTCATTGTTTTGGGGCTAACCCACGTTATTATTCAGAGCAGATACACTCAACAACTTTCTCTTCTTCCATACGAGTAGCACCTAAACTGAGTGAGGCATAAACTTGAGTAGCGTAAGACTTGTCTTCTCTTTCGCCAATTCTAGCTTTAACGTCCATGCCGATAGCCAAAAGAACACCATCTTGTGCCCAGAAGATACATCTTCTTGAATTAGCTGCAGTTACAGTACCAGCACCAGCTCCTACAGAACCGTCATTGATGTCGTAAGTTACGTTAGAGCTTGAACGTCCAAGTCTTTCTGTTCTAATGAACTTGAAGCCCATGAACATATCAATGTCACCTTGTACTAGAGCCTTAACAGTGTTGAAGTCTGAACTAGTAGTTTCAGTTTCAGCAAGTAAAGACTGAAGTTGTGAAGATGTAATAGCTCCGTACTTACGGATAGATTCATCAACATCATTGCCGTCAAATTTTTCTTTGATCTTTCTAAGCGTTCTAACATTCATGTTAACGCCAGTAAGAGTAGAACCGTCGTGAGCTGCTACTTTTTGGCTGTTAGGAAGGGCAACCGCAATTGAACCTTCTTCTCCACCGTAAGCAGTACCTAAAGCTCCAGAGATGATTTCATCATCCATTGCTCTACCAAGTCCCCAAACAGCTGCTTGAGCGTATGGGTTAGTTGGATCAAAGATAGTTCTGATTTTATCTTGATCATCAACAAGATCAGCATACTCATAGTCAACCATAGTAACTCTACGTCTACTATGTGGAGTATCCATCTGAGGAGTATCACTGTGACGAGATACTTTCTTCTGGGCTACTGCTTGTCCAATTCTGTCATAGAAACCACTTTTACCTCTTAGACTTTCTTGTCTAACAGATGCACGTAGTCTCGATCCTTTTTGTTGTGATAAATGGAACACATTTGCAGAATACTGCTTAACGTGTGCCGTAGGGATTTGCTGAGACATATTCTCCTCCTAGATTAATAAAAATAAATTTAAAGTTTTTTCGGTGAGATTGCCTTCAATGAAGATCTTGCCTAACAGCCCACTGTGAAAGGATCGACACAGCGATTGTCCCAGGGTTGCATACCATTTAGGATACCACTGCGCCGATTATTGTCAAGATTAGCGGTTCGCAACCTCTTGCAATTTAAGCATTTCTGCTACTGCGTGTTGGTGCGATGGATGGGCAGCATCCCAGTATGGATGTCCCTGATCTCCAAGAATAGTCGCCATTTTCTTTTGTGCTTCATCTTTTGTAGCTCCAAAAGTTCCATGGGATTCTTGTGTGAACTTATCTTCTAAAAGACCTTTTCCTATCTTATTGAAAAGTCTTATTAATGTGACGTTTCCATCAAGACCAGAGTCTTTTAAGTACTTAATTGTAGCCTCGTCAGCAAATTCCTTTACCGCTCTATTGGCCAATTGGACTTCCCTGTCGAAACCTTCGCCCCAATCAGCTTTTAAAGCCTTAACTTCTGCCTCGTAGCCTTCAGTTTGAGACTGCTGTAGTGCTGTTTGGTTCTGCGCACTTACACTGTTAAACCAATTTACTAAACTTTGTGCCTGTTTAGTTGATAATCCAGCTTTATGAGCTTCCGCTTTGAAGCCGTTAAACATCTGTTCGTCTAATTGAACGCCCTCTTCCAAGGTGTTGTTAACTTCGTACTTCTCTAGTTCTGCGGGTCTAAGTTGATTGTAGAAATTAGCCCAGTCTTCATCAGTAGAGTGGCTATCAGGAAGTCTAACTCCCTTCTCTCCCATCTTTCTTTGCGCGTGTACGTAGGATTTAATTAAGTTTTGAACATTGACGTTGTTCTTATCGTCCATGAAAACTTTAAGACTAGGGTCAGAAACTAAGTCCTCTGGTAAACCAGAAAGAAAAGACTCCCCCGACTGTCCTCCAGCGGGAGGATCGCCATCTGGAGTACCTTCTGCGGGTTCTCCTCCAGGTTCTCCAGGAGGTAGCTCACTATCGCCTGCTCCATCTCCTGTAGCTGCTCCTGCATCCCCTCCTGTAAGCGATAAACTTCCCCTATTATCATATAGGTAGTTTAACAGAAATCTCCAAAAACTAATCTTCATATTCCATCTCCTGTTGTTGTCGTTTACGAAATTCATCAAGTATCTTTGCTGGGTTTTGTTTAAGCTGTAGCATTATATAATTGATAACATTACGTTCTCCCTCGCGGAATAACATATCGTTTACGTTTCCTTGGTAAGATGAGTCAAAGTAATGAAACTTCTTGCACATATCGTACAAAAGGTTCTTACCTTTTTCTGTTTCAAAGACTTCTTTTAAATACGACAAATTACTAACTGCCGTTTCAGTTTTCCTAGCTGCTCTCCCCAAAATTATGCTCCTTGTATCTGTACTCCAAGATTTCTTGCAGATTCACTCTGTAGTTTTTGTTTCTCAAGTTCTTGCGCTTCTAATTGAGCTTGTTGTCTTTGCTGTCTTAGCTGCGCAACCTCTCGTTTACTTCTAAAAATTTCATTAGGTACATCAAACGTGTCACCGACGAAATCAAGCATACCATCTCCGTTTATGTTGTCCATAATTTCTGGCTGCGCTTGAATGACAGGTGCCATTATTCCTATAACTCTTGAGATATTATCTGCTTCACTTGCTTTCTGAGATCTTGCAATCATAGAGCTAAACTGAACTCTTAAGTCTAAGTCTTTTAGCTCAGGCGGTGCGTCCTCTGGAAGTAATCCTTTTCTTCCCATGATCCCAAGCATACGATCAATCAATGGTTTTAAGAACTCAAAGTGTAATCTACCTAGTACAGGACCTAGTAACCTTAGCTTCTCTTCTGTACGCTGAAGCACTTCTGTAGCCGTCATTTGTGGACCTTCTACTAGTTGTAGTTGGTCGATAAAGAAAGCTTCTCTAATTCGTTTACGGATCTCTTCCATAAACTGATCGCCAATATCAAGCCTGCTGCCTGTATCCAGGGGAACAATTCTATCTGGCGTCCCTGCTCTGTAGTAGTTGATCCCACCTGGAGTAGTTCTGATAGGTAAACTCATTCCGTCATCTGGTACTTGTAAAGCTGGGTCAATAGTTTTCTGTGCCCCTCTAATTTGTACCTTCATAACTTCATTAAGCATTTTAATATCTGGTAGCGCTTGAATACCTGGACCTCTTCCGTACATTTCGCCAGAAGTCTTAGTCCACCTAGGAACTACGTAAGGGAACTCTTTAAACCCTTGCACGTCTATTGCAATGTTAAGATCTTCTACGACATGGACAGATACCCACTTAAATCTTTTGGCCCTAGAAGGTAGCTCATCTTGTGGGAACTCTTTCCTTGGGAATACAAAGTGAATTAAGTTCCACTCTTTCATCTCGTCTTGATCAAACTTATCTAGCTTAAATCTCTCCATAGGTGGAAGACGTTTAGCTGCTTTTTTAAGATCATATTGGTTCTTAACCTGACGACTCTCTAGTTTAAACTCTCTAGAGATACCGTTAACTAATCCCTTATAATCTTCTTTAATATAATGTTCGTAAATTGGTCTAGCTTGAAATCTAACTACGTTCTCATCATCTTCTTCAATTCTAAGTGCAGCCGTCCCTATTCCTCCAAGGTCAAGGTAAACCTCATGTACTTCAGAATGAAAGTTTGACGAGTTAAAAATTTGGATCATCCGCCTAGTTGTTAGCTGTAAATATTTTTTAACAGAGTCTAGTCCGTCAATTTCATCAATTCCTGTCTTTAGTCCAAACCACTGCGTAGCTGGGTTAGTAAGCATCCCATGTAACGCAGAGGAAAGTAGAGCGTTAGCTTGTATAGGTGAAGCATCGTAAACTCTAGTCTGTCTTTTCTCTCCTGGAGCTTGCGATCTAAAACTAAATACATTTCTCTTTCTAGGAATAATCAAATCAAGAGCTTCCTGCCAGTGACTATCCCAGTTATGCCTATCACCTTTGATTCTGGCGTGAGTCTTTTTTACAAATTCTGCTAGTTTATCCATGATTTACTCCACTAAAGATAGTCTAGTTTGAGATATGCCTGGCTCAAATCTAGAAGAAAAAACTTCATCGGATCGTGTTGTGAAAGATTGTACTAATCTTTTTAATCTTTCTTCTCTAGGGTCTGATCCAATAAACTCTAAAGACTCAAAATCGAACTCTGGTCGTGAAGCAATCTTACCTTGCAAACTCTCTGCTAATCTAAATATATCTTCATTAAAACGAACTCTAGCTGCCTCATCCGCTGCCGCCGCTTCATCTCTCGCTTGTTCTACTTTTTCACCTTGGATCTTTCCTAAAGCTGCTCCAGGAATAAGTCCTCCCGGAAGCTGTGAGCCTAAGAGGCCGCCAGTAATAGATCCTTTTGTGCTTTCGTCAGAGATGCCTATATCTCCTAGAAAGCCGCCTACTTTTTCAGTCGCTTTATTAACTGTTTTAGAAAAAACGTCCCCACCACTTGAACTCATATAGCCTCCAATTCGTCGTAATCCATTTCCGCTTGTCTTGGTAACTCATCATAATGTTGATCAGCAAACCTGGATTCTCTTCTATCTAATGCAGAGTAACCAAAGCTATCTGCTCCATGACATGACCAATCTTTTTTAGGATTAGATTTAAAAACCTGCATCTTACTATCCCACTCTTTTTGGTAGTTCACTAAAGCGTCCAGACCTTTTTGAGTAGTATCTCTATTGAAAAATGAAACAGGTATTAAGTTTCTACCGGCTGCAATTCTATCATTAACAGCTTGTCGTTTCTGAATATCTACGCCTCTTAGGTGTTTCCTAAAGATCTCTAGCCTTGTTTGACCAGAGCCAAGCTCTCTAGTGTTCGCATCCCAAGGAAGAATATGTCTTCCGTAAGCGTATTCTTTGTCTTTTATAATTTTACAAAGCTCAGGAATTGACTTCCCGTTGTCTTCAAAATAGTCAATGAATCTGAAGTCCCCAGATCTAGTTCTCTGCCTGAACCATATAGCCACAGCATCATCCATACCAAGGTCCCAAAAAGTATCAACAGGGGTAGTAGGGTCATAAGGATAATCACCAATCTGGCCCTTATCTTCAATCGCATTAATTCTCGAAGCATAATAGGCTCCTCTTATAGCGGCGTTGAAACTACATTCCATCTCTTGTTGGTACTCTTCTTCTTCCATTTCCGCCCTCATGCCTTCCAGTT
>Ga0180438_10001523_pt1 | contig 40954 bp, 34 predicted proteins | sample SS_ome_12_FD_132455 | JGI IMG/M metagenome (GOLD analysis project Ga0180438, IMG submission 132455) | Hypersaline lake sediment archaeal communities from the Salton Sea, California, USA - SS_3_D_2 metaG | ecosystem: Environmental > Aquatic > Non-marine Saline and Alkaline > Hypersaline >... | reverse complement strand
GTGGGCGCGCCGTTGAGCTTTCTGGACCACCACCTGCGCTGGGGCAACTCGCTCATCGGGGCTATGGCCCGCGACGTGGACCGCGAGATGCAGCAGACCAGCGCCGGTCAATTGCACCTCTTTGCCGGGCCGTTCCGCGGGCTGCTGCAACAGGCCGAGGTGATGCGCGGCATCAGCGTGCTGTCCGACGCCACCTTTGAGGAATTGGAAAAGAGTGAGACCCTGTTCCAGCAGTTCGACGCGGCGGCCAGGCCCTACAAAAGGTTACTGGACGTGTACGTGGCCCAATACTTTGGTGTGAAGCAGGCCGACGAGCTCCTGCGCCTTTACGGGGCCGAGGTGATGGAAGCGGACCCCGACTCGGTGGGCGAGCCTTATGCTACGGTGGTGCGGGAAGCGCGGCGACTGTACGAAGAGAAGCGTTTCTTCCACTGGGACCTGGAGTTCCCGGAGGTGTTCATTGATCTGGAGCGGGCTGATTGGAAAGAGAATCCGGGGTTTGATGTGGTGGTAGGGAATCCGCCGTATGTGCGCAGCATCCGGCTCAAGGAGACGGACCCCGAGACGTGGGAGTATTACCCGCAGCGCTACGAAGTCGCAGCGAAACGGGAATACGACATTTACCTTTGCTTTGTTGAGCAAGGACACCGACTACTAAACTCTGATGGGCGCTTTAGTATGATTCTGCCTAACAAGTGGTTTACAACCAGGGTAGGCACTGAACTGCGCAAGCGATTGCAGAGGGAACAGGCTTTGTATCATGTCGTGGACTTTGGTTCCTTCCAGGTTTTCGATGACGTGACGACTTATACCTGTTTGCTCTTTCTAAGTGGGTCGCCTTTTGGCGAGTGCCATGTCGCCCTTCTGGAAGATGCTGCCGGTGCTACCCAGCCGCTGCCAAACATGGCTGGGCATTGGCAGACGGGCTCGATCTCTACGTCTGAGTTGGACAGTAACTCTTGGATGTTCCCTGTCGGGCCAACTGGACGTTTGATTGACAGACTTCGTGGGTTGCCGCAGCTCTCAGACATTGTTAATGTGTTCAAAGGGACAGGCACCAGTGCCGATGCGGTCTTGATGCTTGAGCGCCGCGGGAACACTTATTTCTCTCGCTCGCTCGGTCGGTGGGTGGAAATCGAAGACGCAATCATGCGCCCCTCGTTAACAGGACGCGATATTGACCCCTACGTGTACAAAACCGACAACTACCTTCTGTTTCCCTACCGGGTATCAGGCGAGGAGGCGCAGCTTATCAGCTTGGAAGAGATGCAACGTCTGTTTCCGCTGGCCTGGCGGTACTTGAACCAACCTACTAACCGTGAAGCTTTGGAGGAGCGCGACAGAGGTGCCTTTCGAGACAGAGAAGATTGGTATGGGTATGGTAGGCCGCAGAATATGCATCTGCTTGAGCTGGCAAAGCTGGTGTTACCTGATGTGGCAGGCCGGGCCGAATTTGCCTGCGATTTCGAAGGACGGTACATCATTGATACGACCTACGGTATCCTCTTGAAGGAAGGTGTATCACTGTCCCTGCAAGGACTGGCCGCCATCTTGAATAGCTCGATAATGACTTTCTTCCTGAGCCAGACTGGCACCGACTTGCGTGGTGGATACTTCCGCATGAAGACAGCTTATCTCAATCCATTTCCCATTCCGCATATTGCCTTCACCACCCCACCCGACGAGCGGGCGCGGTTGGTGGGGGTTGGAACCACTGAGGCCACTGAATTCATTGAGCTCACTGAAGGGGCTGCCTCAGTGTCGTTCAGTGCTTTCAGTGCTTCAGTGCTTGGCCGATGGCTGGACGAGCGCCTTGCCCCCATCCACACCCCCGACCCGGCCCTGGTCCGCCAGCACAACGCCGACCCGCTGAACCAAGATTGGCAACTGCCCGAAACTGGCCCTGTGGAACAATCCGACATCGTCCACGACCTGCTGGCCCACCTGGCCGAGCAGATGATGGCCATGAACGAGGACAAGCAAGCCGAGGTCAAGGGCTTTCTCTCGTGGCTGGAGGCATTCCTGGGTTGCCCCGTGGACGACCTGAGCGGCAAGACCTACGTGCGGGCCTATCCCGAGCGCACCTTCGACGAATTGTTGGCCACGCTGAAGAAGAACCGCCGCCGCATCCAGCCCGACCTGGACCGGCGGGATCCACTTGAGAAGTTGCGGGCCGAGTGGGAGACGTCCATGGGCAAACTGCGCCCGCTGCTGGCCCGCCTCGTCGCCACCGACCGATTGATTGACCTGATGGTGTATCGGTTGTATGGATTGACAGAGGAGGAAGTGGCGGTGGTGGAAGGGAGCGCATCGCAAAGTTGACAGCGCGCCTCCCCCGTGTTATACTACCAACAGCCATAAGCTGTGTCTAAGACAAAACTCATGACAGTTGTCGGGAGGAGACGATGGGCCGATTTATTGATCGGGAGCAGGAGCTGGTCACCCTCAACCGATTACTTGAGCAGCCCGGAGCCCAGTTTCTGGTGGTCTATGGCCGTCGCCGGGTGGGCAAGACTACCCTGCTCTTAAAGTGGGCTCAGGACAGCGGTCGGCCCTTTGTTTACTGGGTGGCCAGCCGCGACACACCCGACCGGCTGCGCTGGAGCCTGGCCCGGGCCCTGTGGCGCTATTTCCGACCCGACCGGACCCCTCCCACCTTTGAGCATTGGGAAGTCCTCTTTGAGAATCTGGCTGACGAATTGGGTGATCAGCAGCTCGTTCTCATCCTCGACGAACTTCCCTACGCCGCCGAAGCGGATCCCGCTCTCACCTCAAAACTGCAAAACGCCTGGGACCACCTTTTCAAAGACAAGAATCTTTGCCTGGTTGTGGCTGGCTCTCAGATAGGTATGATGCACCGCTTGCAAAGCTATTCGGCCCCCCTGTTTGGCCGTTTCACCGCCCGGCTGCAACTGAAGCCGCTGCCATTCTATGCCTTGCGCGAGTTCTTGCCCCGCTACAGCCTCGAGCAACGCATCGCCGTCTATGCCATCCTGGGCGGCATCCCGGCCTATCTGGAACGATTCGACGACAGCCAGAGCATCGCTGCTAACGTGCAGCGGGAGATTTTCGATCCCAGCGGCATGTTTGGCATGGAACCCTTCTTTCTGCTCAACGAAGAAGTCCGCGAACCGCGCAACTTTGTGGCTGTTATCCGGGCCATCGCTCAGGGGCAGCGCACCCTGGATGAGATCGCCGGTTTCACCGGTCTGGCCCGCCAGAACGCCAGCACCTACCTGAGCCGGCTGAGGGATCTACACTATGTCGAACGGGCTGTGCCGGCCACCCTTCGCCCGGAGCGACGGACGACCCGAGGACGCTACAAGTTGCGGGATAACTATCTGCGTTTCTATTTCCGCTTCGTCGAGCCCAACCGCGACTTGCTGGAGACCGGCCAGGTAGGGCGCGTATGGGAACAGGTCAACGACCAGATGCGGGCCTTTGTGGGCATGACGGCCTTTGAGGACCTGTGCCGTCAGTGGGTGATCGAGCAGGCCATCCAGGGCAGATTGCCCTTCCTGCCTGACCGGGTAGGCTCTCACTGGTCTCGAGATGCCCAGGTAGACGTGGTGGCCATCCGCTGGGAGCAGAAACACATCTTGCTGGGTGAAGCCAAGTGGGGTACGGACCCAGTGAGTCGTTCCGTGCTGACCGATCTGCTTGGCAAGACGTCCAAGGTTGTGCCCGAGGGGGGCGCAGGCTGGACGGTGCACCACGCGCTTTTTGCTCGGGCGGGCTTTACCGAGGCGACCCAATCGCTGGCCGGTGAGCGCGGTGTGCGCTTGGTGGACCTGGCAGAGTTGGGACGGGGCTTGGGTACGGAATGACACTCGTCACCACGTGTAAAGGCAATTGAACGTCTGCTGGCTACAGTGAGAGAGGAGTAGCAGATCTATGGTGCGAGTATATGAGACCTGGCGAGAGAACGTGGGTGTACACACGGATTGTGCCGCCATTCAGTGGAAAGCCTCGCAGAAGAAGGACAGAAGGCACATCCGAAGCGAGAACAGCGAGGATGCTTTAACTTGGCAGACTTTCCGTTCATTAGAAGCAGCAGGATTGCTCGACCAGTTCGTGGCTGAGCTGTTAGGTCTCGTTGACCACTACAGCGCCTACTACTGGCAGAGGTCTTGCAACCAATACGAAATTGATCCCACTGTTGACCGTGTGCTGGCCGAGGTCGAGCCCTACCATCGCCAGCATGGTCGTCAGCACACCGAGACTGATCTCATGTTAAGAGGCGAACGCACGCTGATCGTCGCCGAGATCAAACTGGGCTATAGGAAGCACAGGATCACAGGCTGGTGTCAGGCCAAGAACAGCCCCATTGTAGATGACTATGAACCTCATGCTCGCCAGTTCGTCACGGACGCGATGCGCTGGAAGCAGACGGTAGCCCGTTTCGCCCAACTGTATAAGAACCTGTTTGTCGGCAGGCGGCTATCCGAACTGTGGTCAGCGGCAGACCGACCCCTTGAGTTGCATCTTTTGACTGTAGTCAACGGTGCAACACAAGAGAAGAAACCGGATGGGACAGTCTGGACCTATCGGGACGAGTTCGAGACCTTCCGGCAATCCACCATGTTTCCGCAAGACGCGCTACATCTGCTCACATGGCAGCAGGTTCGCGATTGGATTCTGACCCAACGCGCAGCAGAGTTGGGCTTTGTGCAAGACCGCCTGGTGCGCCATCCTCTCTTGTGATGGCGTGTTCTATCTACGAGGTGAAATGGGGAGATGACAGAAGGTCTTCGCGCCATCGTCAAACAGGCCATTGACCGCGCTGACCCCATTGAGTTATTGGTCATCGGCTGCCCTGATGACGAGTACGACCCGGAGATTGACAGAGTGATGGACTATATACCAGAGCCGCCGCCCTGGCTCGACGAGGAGTCAGCAGGCCGGCCTATCGCGGAGGAAGAGCGTATCGAGGTGCCTGACATCAGGCCAGCCTTTGCCGAGGGCGGCCCGATTGCCCAGGCGTTGGGCGACAGGTACCGGGCCCGGCCGGGCCAGGTGGAGATGGCCCAACTCATCCGGCAGGCTCTGCTGGAAGAAAAGGCCGCTTTGCTCGAAGCCGGCACCGGCTGTGGCAAGTCCTTCGCTTATCTGGTCCCTCTCATCTGGTCCGGCACCCGCGCCCTGGTCACCACGGCCAACAAAACCTTGCAGACCCAGTTGTGGGAGAAGGATATCCCCACCCTCCAGCGGGTCTCGCCACGCCCTTTTACGGCGGCACTGCTCAAGGGCCGGTCGAACTATGTCTGTGCCTTCAAGCTGAAGCAACTGGGGCAGCAGCCGGCCCTGCCCGGCTTGCACGATAGCCTCAGCGACTTGGTGGAGCGGCTGCGGGATGTCCCGTCAGGCGACGTGGAAGAGCTGCGGCTCTTCAGCCGGCTGCGCGAGGCCGTCACCGCCGGGCAGCACGATTGTCTGAAAGAAAAGTGCCCCCTCCTGACCCGCTGCTACTACGAGTTGGCCAAGCAGCAGGCGGAAAAGGCCGACATTGTGATCGTCAACCATGCCCTGCTGGCTTTCAGCCTGATCAGGCCCATTCTGTCGCCGCGGCCGGTGGTCGTCGTTGACGAAGCCCAAGAATTGGAAAGGTACGTCGTCAGCGCGCTACGCCTGGGCCTGGAATACACTACGGTTCCCGGGTTCATCAACGACGAAGTGGTGGTCCGCCACGTTGAAGAAAGGCGGCGCGGCCAGGCCGTCCAGGTCAACCACAATTTGTTCGATTTCCTCGGCCACAGGCCCGGTGGCGACGGACGGCGCTGGGCCGTGCGGGATGAGCTGGAGCAGGGCCTGGCGCTGGCCGGCCACATCCATGCCATCCGCAGGGCGCTGTTGCGCACCTATCCGCCGGTGCGGGGCGCTGACGAGAGCAACGAAGAGAATGCCCAACACCGGACCGTCATCGAATGGGCTGGGGAACTGGCGGATGAAATCCATGCTCTGGCCAAAGCGCCCCCGCCCGGCCAGGTGCGGTATTGCGAAGAACAGCCAGGTAAATCAGGTATGGAAAGCATCGTGCTATACCAGGAGCCCATCCAGGTGGCCGACTTTTTGCGTCAGACCCTGTTCGAGCCTGTCAAGCGGGTGATCTGCACCGGTGCTGCCCTCACCATGGAAGGGAGTTTGAGCTACTTTCGCCGGCAGACTGGCATACCCCGGAACGTTGCCATCGAGCGCGTGGTGGACAGTCCCTTTGACTATCCCAACCAGGCCCTGCTCTACATCCCCAATGGCCTGGAGCCACGGTACGGAAAGGGTGAAAAGGAGTACGTGCTCAACCTGGGCCGGGAGATATGGCGGCTGATCCAGGCCAGCCGGGGCCGGGCCTTTGTTCTGTGCACCAGCACCCGACGTATGAACGAATTGTATGAATTGGTCAGCCCACACCTGGAGTATTCCTGCTATTGTCAGGGAGGCGGCCTGTCGCGCGCCGAGTTGCTCGACCTGTTCCAGAACGACGCTGGCGGGGCCGTGCTTTTCGCCACCAAGAGTTTCTGGGAGGGGGTAGACATACCCGGTCCAGCCCTGTCGCTGGTGATCATTGACAAGCTTCCCTTTGCCCCGTATCGCGATCCGGTGGTGCAATATCGTCAGCAGATTATCCGAGACAGAGGCGGTGATTCGTTTGAGGAGATGTCTTTGCCCGAAGCCATCCTGGCTCTCAAGCAGGGGGTAGGCCGGCTCATCCGCACCGAAACCGACCGGGGGGTGATGGCCATCCTGGACTCGCGCATCAACACCAAGCGCTATGGCCAAAAGATCATCGCCAGCTTGCCCCGCGCCCGGCGGACGCAGCGGATCGAGGAGGTGAGGCAATTCTTTACGAAAAAAGCCACGCCTTAGGCGTGGCCTGGTCAGTGATTCCATCCGATGGTTTTCAAAAAAGAAAGGAGCGGAAGACGAGATTCGAACTCGCGACCCTCTCCTTGGCAAGGAGATGCTCTACCGCTGAGCCACTTCCGCCCGTGGTGCCGAAGCCCAGAATCGAACTGGGGACACCGTGATTTTCAGTCACGTGCTCTACCAACTGAGCTACCTCGGCCCCTCTATCTGCAAATTATTCTAACCCATCTTTATCATTTTGTCAAGCAAGAACGATTTTTTACACGACTGAACGTGGTGAATTGCACCGTAGCAACGAGATTCCCTTCGACTTTGCTCAGGACAGGCTTCGCTCCCTTCGGTCGCTCAGAATGACGTGTCGGGTAGTGAGGCAGTGTTAGGGAGGGGTACGCCAATTTTCGGCCAGCTCCTCGGCTTCTTTTTCCTGGACTTTGAGCCGCTCGACCAGGTCTTCGGCTGCGGTTACCAAAGCCCGTAACTCTGCCATCAATTGTTGGGCTCCCTCTCTGCTCTTCTTGAGCTGCTGTTCATGGACTTCTATCCCGCGCACGAATTGCATGACCCTATCGGTGTTTTCCCTGGTTTTGCCCTGTTGGTCGTTCAGGATTTGGGACAACTGTTGGGCCTTTTCCTCCATGTTATGATAAAGTCGTGCGTTTTCGATGGCCACGGCTGCATAGTCGGCCAGGGTGGTCATGGTGCGGAGGTCATTGTCGGTGAAAGCCTTGCTGGATACCCTGTTGTGCACCGAGAGCACCCCAATGACCTCGTCTCTCAGCTTCATAGGGACGTGCAGGAGGGACTTGACCAGGTAGCCGGTCTTTAGCTTGACCCGACCCTGGACATTGTTGACCATGATCGGTCTGCCCGTGGTGATCACTTGCCCTGAAAGGCTGTCCTCAACCTTCACTCTGAAGGAACGGGCCTCCCTGTGGCTGAGCCCTTTGGCGGCCCTCATGTACAGTTCTTTTGTCTCCTTGTCCACCAGGAGCAGCAAACCCTCTTCTGCGCCAGTGAGGAAAACGGCCGCTTCAACGACGCGATTCAGCACCTTTTCCAGGTCCAGCAGAGAGGTCACTGCTTTCCCGATGTCGTGGAGGGTGCTCAGTTCCCTGACCCGACGCTCCAGTTGCTGATTGATCTCTTTGATCTCCTCACTCAACTGGCTCTTTTCTGCTGGCTGTCTGTCGGCCAGGGCTTTATTGATGGCCTTTTCCATATCCTCTACAGTGTAGGGTTTGATGATATAGTCTTTGGCCCCCAGGCGGAAGGCCCTGATGGCCACGCTTTCCGAACCGTGAAAGGTGGTCAGGATGACAGGGATGTGACATTGCTTGTCGTGTAAGGCGGCCAGCACCTCCAGGCCGGTCATCTTGGGCATTCTCAAGTCCATTACGATCAGGTCGGGTTTCTCTTCCAGTGCCTTTTGCAGCCCCTTTTCTCCGTCCATGGCGGTTATAATGTCATAGCCCTGGGGTTTCAGGATGTTGTTGGCCAGAAAGACAATGTTCTCGCGCCTGTCGTCAACAATCAGGACCTTTGGCTTTTTCTTCTCCTTTTCCATCAATTGTTACTCCTTGCCTCGTCTCTTAATGACAGCGTTTCGCACGCCCACACTTTAATTATACCATAAAAATGGGCTTTTGCGATAGCCCAATTGTCCTATTGGGGCTTGCTCCGCCGTGGTCTCGATACGCTACGCCACTCGACCGACGGCACCCATTTAAAGAATATCGAGTTCTCGGTGCCATTCTCGCGATGTGGTGGGTCAAGTTAAAGGCCCCAGATTGACAGTCAGGGACGGCAATGCTACAATATGGGTAACTGCTCAGCCGCTCTCTCCGGATCGCCAGATCCGGTGGGTTCGGAAGCGAAATCAGCGCCAATCGGGTCACTTGGCCTGGATTTGGCAATCCAGGCCGAGCGGCTGAGCGAGTTACCAATGCGGGTAATTCCTGTCTGGCGATCCAGTTTCACGAACAAAGAGGTGAGGTAGCGATGGCTGAGGCCGTCCTGGACCCTGAGCGTCAACGAAAAGCCAAGGAATACGCCAGAATCCGCCACCGGCTCCTGGTGGCAGAGCTGGCCATAGCCGCCGTCTATGTGCTGGTCCTGTTGCTTTCTGGCCTGTCTGTGTGGTTCAAGGCCCAACTGCTGCGCATGACCGCTCAACCCCTGGGGGTGGTCGCCCTGTATTTTGTGGTTTTTTCCATCGTGTATGGGCTCTTGGATTTCCCCTCGAGTTACTACGGGGGCTATGTCTTGCCCCATCGCTACGGCCTCTCTACCCAAAGTCTGAAGGGCTGGCTGGTAGACCAGGCCAAGAGCGCTGCACTGGGTCTGGGCATTGGCCTGGTGGCTATGGAAGTGATGTACTATCTGCTCAGGGCTTTTCCTGCCGTCTGGTGGCTGCTGACCGGCATTCTTTTTCTGTTTTTCACCATCATCCTGGCCAACCTGGCCCCACTGTTGATCGTCCCCCTCTTTTTCAAGTTCAAGCCTTTGGAGGACGAAGAACTGGTGAGCCGCCTGACCGCTTTGGCCGAAAGGGCAGGCACCCGAGTGCGGGGCGTCTTTACCATTGACCTCAGCACCAGGACCACGGCCGCCAACGCCGCTCTGATGGGCCTGGGGAACACCCGGCGAATCGTGCTGGGGGATACCCTGATGGAAGAGTACGACGCCGACGAGATCGAAACGATCCTGGCTCACGAGTTGGGCCATCACGCCCGTGGCGACATCTGGCGCGGTATCGTCGTCCAGGCAGCCCTTACTCTGGTTGGGCTGTTTCTGGCCGACCGTCTGTTGCGTTGGGGGGTGGCGTACTTTGCCTTCGACGGTCTGGCCGATGTCGCTGCTTTCCCGCTGGTGGCTATGGCTATGGGAGGGCTGGCCGTGCTGGCCATGCCTCTGACCAACGCCTATTCCCGCTGGCGAGAGGGGCTGGCCGATCAATTCTCCCTGGAGGTGACGGGCAAGCCTCAGGCTTTTATCTCGTCCATGACCAAGCTGGCCAATCAAAACCTGGCCGAAGCTGAGCCGGAGCCCTGGGCCGAGGTTCTCCTTTACAGCCACCCGGCCATCGGCCGGCGCATCCAGCGAGCCCAGAGTTACCAGGCATCCCTGGCTGAGGAGAGTGCCTCCCAATGTCGTTAAGGTGCAACGCACTTACAGTGATGTCCAAAAGGCTGAGATTTGACTTGATTTGGCGCTGATTGAGTGCTTCCCGATGACAGCAAGTGCGTCGCACCTCGGTCCCGCTTCTTTAACTTGATGGCATTGGAGTGCCTCCAAATAGCTCAAGGATAAAAGAAAGGAAGAGGGTTTGAGAGAAGACGTTGATCTTTCCATTGTTATTCCCGTGCTGAATGAGGAGGCCAATCTGCAGCCCCTCTATTCCGAACTGAGGGAGGCCCTGGAGGTTCTGGGGCGGAGCTATGAGATCGTCTTTGTGGACGACGGCAGCACGGATGGCTCCGCGCAGGCGTTGGCCGAGTTGCACGAGGCCGATGATCGGGTCGAGGTCATCGAGTTCCGCCGCAACTTTGGCAAGACGGCTGCCCTGATCGCCGGTTTTCGCCTGAGCCGGGGCCAGATTGTGGTCACCATGGACGCCGACCTCCAAGACACCCCGGCCGAGATAGGGGTTCTGTTGGGCAAGCTGGAGGAGGGTTATGACCTGGTAGCCGCCTGGCGTTTCGAACGGCAGGATCCCCTTTCCAAAACGCTGCCCTCGCGGATTTTCAACTGGACAGTCTCTTCTCTGACGGGGGTCAGGCTGCATGATTTCAACTGCGGTTTCAAAGCCTATCGGCGACCGGTGACAGAGGAGGTCAAGCTTTACGGTGAGTTGCACCGTTTCATTCCTGTGCTGGCCTTTCTGAAGGGTTTCCGCATCACCGAGGCCAAGGTGGTCCACCGGCCGCGCCGCGCCGGCCGGTCCAAGTACGGTGTCGGTCGCCTGAGTCGGGGACTCCTCGACTTTTTGACCGTTATTTTCCTGACCACCTATCTGAAGAGACCCTTGCACCTTTTTGGGACGGCGGGCATCGCTGTCTTTATGGCCGGCTTTGTCATCAACACCTATCTGGCCATCATCTGGCTGATGGGCTACGCCATTGGGACGCGGCCCCTGCTCCTGCTGGGTATTCTGTCCATGTTGCTGGGGTTGCAGATTATTTCCACGGGCCTCTTGGGCGAGATGCTGCGCAACCTGACCTTTCGGCCCGAAGAGGAGTATTCCATCAGGAAGGTCCTTGATTAGGGAACAGTGAATCAAACCTACGGTAACCTTCAGAAGCATCTCAATCCCAATCCTGTGCAGCGCTACCTTGTGCGGCGCTTTCACCGTCAGATAGCCTTTCTGGTTGAGATGACGGGCGCTGAGAGGATCCTGGACGCTGGCTGCGGTGAGGGCTTTGTGATCAGCGATTTGCTGCAGGAGAACGGTGGATTGACCATCACCGGGATAGATTGTAGTCTGGAGGCCATCGAGATGGCCCGCCAGATGGTGCCGCCTGTCCTAAGCAGGGTCTGCGTAGGCGATCTGAGGGAGATGCCTTACGCCGATGACAGTTTTGATTTGGTGATGTGCCTGGAAGTGTTGGAGCATCTGCCCGATCCGCACAGGGGGCTGCGCGAATTGAGGCGGATGACCTCAGAGCACTGTCTGGTCAGCGTGCCCCATGAGCCTTTCTTTCGGATGATCAACTTTCTGCGGGGCAGACACGTGGGCGCTTGGGGTCGCGACCCTGAGCACCTCCAACATTGGACGGCCGGGCGGTTCCGCCGGCTGGTGGGGCAGTATTTTGAGATCGAGCAGTTTGTCTGTCTCTTTCCGTGGTTGATCGCGTTGGGGCGTAAATGATGGATCAACTACCTAGGGATTTTACATAACTATGAGAAAGGAGGTGCTATCATGTCACAAGTGACACTCGTCTTGCGCGGCGATTCTCCCCTCAAACCTCTGGTGGAGTCGGCCTTGCGCTCCGAGATGAAGATGCTGGAGATCGGCCTTAAGCGGACTGAAGAGCGGCTTCAGACCTTCGAGGATCGCTTTGGTATGAGCTCTGATGAGTTTTACCACCGTCTGTGCAACGACGAGTTAGAAGAAACTCTAGACTTTGTTGAATGGACGGGGGAATACAAAACCCTATCTCTGTTGCGCGAGAAGTATCAGGCATTGAAGGACATCGAGATTTGTTAATCACCGACTACTTTCAAAAAGCCCGAGAGACTATTGCTGCCTGTGACATTATCCATTCCTCCAATGTGACCTATGACCAGCGCACGGATTACGTCGGCTTCATCCGGGGCGAGGTTTACCTGTTGGATGGCTCGGTGCTTCACTTCCGTGAATTTGTGAACGTCGAGACGGCGGTAGAGCGCTACACATACGCTTATCAGTACATGCGGCATGGTCAGATGGTCTTCCGCTATGACAACACCGAGCACCATCGTGATCTCAAACTCTCCACGTTTCCTCATCACCGACACGACGGGCATACGGGGCAGGTCACCACCTCCCCTGCTCCCGACTTGGCTGCTGTTCTCGATGAGGTTCGCGGCCTGCTACCCCGCGACCTCACTGCCGTTTCTAAAGGATGAGGCACTATGAAGAGAATCATCGAATGCGTGCCTAATTTCAGCGAAGGGCGCAGGAAAGAAATCATTGACCAGATCGTAGAAGCCTTGGCCTCGCTGGAAAAGGTTAGAGTGCTGGATGTGCAGTCGGATGCTGACCACAACCGTTCGGTAGTGACCCTGGTGGGGGAGCCGGAAGCGGTGGAGGAAGCAGCCTTCCGGGGCATCGAACGGGCAGCCCGGCTCATTGATATGGATCAGCACCAGGGAGAGCACCCGCGCATGGGCGCTACCGATGTGGTGCCCTTTGTGCCCATCACTGGAGTGACGATGGCCGACTGTGTGGAGATGGCCAGACGCCTGGGAGAGCGCGTCGGGCGGGAGCTCTCTGTCCCTGTCTATCTCTACGAGGAAGCAGCGACGCGTCCCGAAAGGCGCAATCTGGCCGATGTGCGGCGGGGCGAGTACGAGGGACTCAAAGTTGAGATCGAGTCCGATACGAACCGCGCCCCCGATTTTGGGCCGGCCAGGATGGGCAAGGCTGGTGCTACGGCTATCGGTGCCCGTCCGCCCCTGGTCGCCTTCAACGTCTACCTCAACACCGACGATGTGGCCACAGCCAAAGCCATCGCCCGTGCTGTGCGCCACTCCAGCGGCGGCCTGCGCTACGTCAAGGCCCTGGGCCTGCAGGTAGAGGGCCGCGCTCAGGTCTCCATGAATCTGACCGACTATCGCCGGACCCCCATCCACCGGGTGGTGGAGATGATCCGCAGGGAGGCGGCACGCTATGGCGTGACCATCGCCTCCAGCGAGGTGGTGGGCCTGGTCCCCAACGAAGCCCTGGTGGATGCCGCCCGGTTCTATCTCCAACTGGACGGCTTCTCGTCGGATCAGATCCTGGAGAATCGCCTGGCCGAATAGGGTTAGCGGTTTCCAAAAGCTCCAGCCCTTGCCTGAGGTTGGGGCTTCTTCTATATCCATTGGTACAGAAGAGCTATTGACAGAATTGCCCAATCAGGTTATCCTTAATGATAAGGACTCTTTCAAAAGGTGAGAGATGGTCAATGAGATCACGCCAGCCAAGATACCGCGAGAGCGGGACATTCTGGATACCCTTTGGCGTCTTTTCAGTTCGGGTCAACTGATTGCCAGCGTACTGCTTGTGGTTGCCCTGGTCTCGGCTCTCGGTGTTTTGTTCCCCCAGGCTCCCGGCCAAGCGCCGAGGGACCTGGCCGTTTACGCTCAATGGTTGACCAGCATGCGAGGCCGCTATGGCGGTTGGTCTGATTTTCTGGACACGATGGGCCTTTTCAATGTCTACGGTTCGTGGTGGTTCCGAGCGCTGCTGGCTCTCCTGGCTTTCAGTTTGATCATCAGCACAGCCGAACGGGCGGCTTCCCTTTGGCGGACGATGCGCCAGGCAAGAGATGAGAAGGGCGACGACTCCCTGGCTGAGGCATCGAAACAGGCGGTCCTCTCCGTTGATCAGCCAGTTGAACAGTTGGTGGAGCGTTTGAAAGCCACGCTGAACCGGCGGCTCTGCCGCACCCTCATAGAGAGGGAAGAGGGAACGGTCTATCTGTATGCCGATCGGTTCTGGGTAGAAGCGGCCGCTCTCCTGGGCCAGGTTGGATTGATCGTGATCCTGGCGGGTGTGGTCATCACTGGCCGGTTGGGATGGCGGGAGGATGCAGTGACCCTCAGCCCCGGCCAGAGTTATGAAATCGGACATGGGCTGGATGCCGTTCTTCGTTTCGAGAAGCTGGAGTTGGAGACCTATCCGGACGGCTCGCCCAGCTACAGAGCGCACTTGCGGATCGTGGAGGATGATGCCGAGGTCGAACAGGCCGTCGAGGTGAGCCGGCCTTTCACCTATCGGGGCGTCAGCTTTTATCAGATCTCTCACGGGATGGCTGTAGCCGTCAAAGCCCGCGACCAGAGTGACCAACCTCTCCCTTTGCAGCCTTTTGCTGACGGAGCCGGGACGGCGGCTGTAGTCAGCCTGCCCTTTTGGGGACACCAAAGCGAGCGTCACTTTGCTGTCCCTGATCAAGGAATCGTCTTTCAGTTGGTGTTCTATCAGTCTTTGCCAGATCGGGGCTATGACGGTCCTGTCTTTCTGGTGGAGGCTTATCAGGATGGCCAGATGGAGCCCATTTATAGCGGCTTTGTTGAAAAGAGTGGTTCGTTAAAGGTGGATGGCGCTGTCTATGATTTAGCTTTGGGTCAATACAGTGCCCTGCGGATTGTCAGAGACCCCGCTGTTGCTGTCATCGTATTGGGCCTGTTGTTGACCGTTGTTGGGCACTTTGTCTGGCTTTACGGGTCTCCCGTCCAGTTTTGGGCTGCGGTGTCCGAAAAGGATGACAGGGCAACAGTCCAGTTGGCAGGGGCGGCGGAGCGTGATGAGGCTGGCTTTGCTTCCTGGTTCGAGGGCCTGATTCGAGGGATAGAGGGGGACGGCAAAGATGATTGAAGAGGTGCCTTTCCTGGGGGTAGCTTGGGCCTGTTTCTTGATAGCAGCCGCCATTTATGCCATCCACCTGGCAAAAAGGGGTTGGGAGTTCGGTTACGTTGGCACGTGGACGAGCCTGTTAGGGGCTGCCATTCTGGCAGGCGGTCTCTTGGTGCGGGCGGTTCGGGTGGGGCATTGGCTCCCGTTTGGCGTCTGCGAGCTTGCGTTAACCCTTGCCCTGGCCATTGTCTCTCTCTATATTTTGCTGGAGCACCTCGTCAGGATCAAGGAGGCTGGAGCCTTTGTGATGCCCCTTGTTCTGCTTGTTCACACCTATGCTCTTCTGGTCTTCTGTCTCTCATCTGGTGGAAGCGAAGCGAGCGCCATGGCACCGGCACTGCGCAGCCCCTGGTTCGGACTCTATACCCTGGGGGTGCTGGTTGCTTATGGTTTTTTTGCTGTGGCCTGTGGTGCTGGTCTGTTGTACCTTTGCGCCCACGTCGCCCTTGCCAGGGGCGTAAGGATCTCCCCTTCGCTGGAGGCCATTGATGGACTCAACTATCGGGCCGTGGCTTACGGCTTTCCCTGGTTGACTTTGGGTCTGGCGGCCGGTTCGTGGTGGGCCTGGCGAACCTGGGGCAGCTATTGGCATTGGTCGTCAGCAGAGATTGGGATTCTGGTTCCATGGCTGATCTATGCCGCTTCTCTGCACCTGCGCAGATGGGATCGCTGGTCGGCCCGTTACTCGGCTCTCTTTTCAACCCTGGGCTTTGTGGTGGTGCTATTGACCTTGCTGGGGGGCTACGTTCTGACGGGCGAACTCGACGTGATCGGCAGCTTGACCGTCTATTGAGAGCGTTTTCTGACCTTTCCCAATTTAGGGATAATGGTGTATAATGTTTGATGGGTAGGTTCGCTGCATCTTGGATTACGCAACTGAAGAGGCAAGGGCCTCAAGTCAGGAGGGTGATGGAATGGGACACAGCACCAGGAGACCTATCATCATCGGTGTGGCCGGGGGCACAGGTTCGGGCAAGACGACGGTCTCTCAAGCTATTCTGGATCGGGTTGGGCGTGACAAGATCGCTTATATTCAGCATGATTCCTATTATAAGGACCGCAGCCACCTCCCTCCCGCAGAGCGGGTCAAAATCAATTTCGATCACCCCGATGCTCTGGAGACCGAGCTTCTGGTGCAACATCTGAAAGAGCTTCGGGAGAGGGATCCTGTTGAGGTGCCTGTCTATGATTTCACCACCCATACTCGCACCTCTCAAAGGCAGTGGGTGGAACCGCGCCGGGTCATCCTGGTAGAGGGTATTCTCATTTTCGCCGACGATGCCTTGCGGGACATGATGGATGTCAAGATCTATGTAGACACCGATGCAGACATCCGTTTCATCCGTCGCTTGGAGCGGGACATCACTGAGCGAGGCAGGAGCATGAGCTCGGTGATAGACCAATACCTGGCCACCGTGCGACCTATGCACCTGGAGTTCGTCGAGCCCAGCAAGCGCTACGCCGACGTCATCATCCCCGAAGGGGGATTCAACCCCGTCGCTTTAGACATGGTCGTGGCGCGGATAGAAGCGATGATAGAGGGAACTCCTCGTCGAGCCTTGGAGAATACTGATGGTTGAGCGGTGCACCCAGTCAGAGGATGTAACGGCTTTAACCGAATACCTCGCTGCACAACCGGATGTGATAGCGGCCTACCTGTTTGGCTCGCGAGCGACCGGGCGGGCGCGTACAGAGAGTGACGTGGACGTGGCGGTGTTACTGAATGAGGAGGACGGCTTCGCCCGTTTTGAGCGTCGGCTGCAGATGATGGTCGAGGTGAGTGACGTCTGCGGCCGGGAGGCGGACGTGATCGTGCTGAACGATGCACCGCTCATCTTACAGAATCAGGTGCTGCGCCACGGGCGGTTGTTGTGCGAACGCGACCAGCGGGCGCGGATTGAGTTCGAGGTGCGTTCGCGAAAGATCTATTTCGACTATAAACCGGTTCTGGACCGGCAAACACGGGAGTTGTTTAGGGAGATTAAGGAGGTAGGGCTTGGCGGACGACGACGGCATCATCGCGGAACGATTGAAACTGCTCGAAGAGTACATCGCTGAGTTAAGAGATCTGCAAGATGTGACTTTTCAGGAGTATCTGGATAACAAGTTCATCCGCAAATTCGTGGAACGGACATTGCAGACTGCTCTTGAAGCTTGTTTGGATATCGGACATCGGTTTATTTCCATTGAAGGTTTCCGCTATCCGAGTGATAATAAAGACGTATTCGCCGTTTTAGTCGAAGAAAAAGTGCTCCCTTGGGAACTCTTACCTACCTTGCAGAACATGGTTGGTTTCCGCAATGTGCTGGTTCATGAGTACGCCAAGTTGGATCACGCTGCTGTCTATGGGGTTTTTAAAAAGCGCCTGGGCGATTTTGACGCCTATGCTGAGGCAATTGTGTCTTATTTGGGGGGCCTCCAGACCGAGGCGGGGAATGAAGATTGAGAATTCTCACCGTGACGGGCACTTTTCACCCCGAGGCAGGGGGACCTCCAACGTATCTCTATCACCTGCTGCCCGCTCTGGTCGAACGGGGCCACGAAGTAACCGTGGTGACTTATGGCGATGTAGCAGAAGAGTTCGAGTACCCGTACCGGGTGGTGCGGGTCTCCCGGCGTCGACCTATCCCGGTGCGTCTGCTCCAGTTCACCGAGCAGGTGTGGCGTGCCGCGCAGGATTGCGACCTGATCTTTGTGCATGGCTATGGGCTGCCGCCAGCCGTGGTCAACCTCTGGCGGCGCAAGCCGATGGTCATCAAACTGGTGGGTGACTTTGCCTGGGAGTACGCTGTCCGTCATGGCCTGATTGACAGGGATGAAGACATGGACGATTTTCAGCAGCGGCGGCATGGCATCCTCGTGCGCCTGCTGAGGACGTTGCAACGCTGGTATGCCAACCGAGCCCAGGTGGTCATCGTGCCCAGTCGCTATCTGGCGGGTGTTGTCCAGGGGTGGGGCATACCTTCCGAAAAAGTGCAGGTGATCTATAATGCCGTGGACCGGGCAGCCTACGATGGTTTGCCGGACCGAGAGCACGCCCGGCGGGTATTGGGCCTGAGCGGTCGGGTTGTCCTGACGGTCGCCCGCTTGACGCCGTGGAAGGGCGTGGACAGGTTGGTCGCCTTGTTGCCCGGTATCAGAGAGGTGGTACCGGACGCCAACCTGGTGGTGGTGGGCGATGGCCCGGAGCAGGCCAACCTGGAACGCCTGGCCAGACAGATGGGGGTGTCCGATGTGGTGTGCTTTGCCGGGCGTGTGCCGCAGGATCGGGTGGCTCTCTATTTGCGCGCGGCTGACGTGTTGGTGCTCTACTCTGGCTACGAAGGCTTGCCGCACATCCTTTTGGAGGCCATGTTGGCTGGTACGCCAGTGGTGGCTTCAGCCAAGGGAGGCATCCCGGAGGTGGTTGAGGACGGTGTGACCGGGCGGCTGGTGCCGTGGGGAGACGAGGCGCGGTTGCGCGACGCGCTTCTGGATGCGTTGAGCGATCCGGCAAGGGCGGCATCCTGGGCAGAGCGAGCGCGGGCGCGGATCGAGCGCGACTTCAGTTGGGTGGCGTTGGTGGAGAGGACAACATTGCTGTTGCAACAGGTGGCGACTGGGTGAGATTTGTTGTGTGGCAGTTGCAGGCATTTGCTGGACGGGGAAGAAGCCATGAGGCAATGTGAGCCAAAGGGAAGAGGATCTCGCCACCTGCGGGTACTATTCGTTGGCGGAACCCGGTACACACAGCCGTTGAACCCTACCCACGCGCGCAAGTTCGCCGAGTTGGTTCGACTGGCCGACTTGCGCGTGCTGGCTTTCTCTGCGGACAGCCAGCCACAGCGTTTTGCAGAGCACGCCGACTTTTTCCTGCTGCCGCTGTGGCCAGTGGCTTTTCTCCGTCATCTGGAACTCATAGTCGCAGCGTTGCTCATAGGTCTGGCAATGGCGCTCACCGGCCGGATTGACGTCATCGTCGCCCAGAGTCCCTACGAAGGCTTGGCTGCTGCCCTGGTGTGCTTGATTAGCCGCCTCTTGGGACGGCGGGTAGTGTTGGTGACCGAGATCCACGGCGATTGGGAGGGGAGCCCGCTGCTTTACCGAACAGTGCGTGTTCCCCGCCTTTATCAAGGGTTATTGAAGTGTATTTCCCGTTGGGTGTTGCGGCACAGTGACGTGTTGCGGGCGATCTCCTCGTTTACCGCAGACAAAGTCCGTCGGAGTGTTTTTGAGAAGCCGATCATTGTGTTTCCTACCTATACCGATGTTGAATTGTTTTTGACGGAGCCAGGTGACTCGATTGATCCAGAGGAAGCCATGGTCCTCTTTGTGGGGGCATTGGTCTACCTGAAAGGTGTGCACCGGCTGTTGGAAGCGATAGCAGAGGTGCGTCGGCAACATCTTCAAACCTATCTTGTCATCGTAGGCCAAGGCGATTACCAGGGTGAATTGGAGCGCCAAGCGGAGTCATTGGGCCTGACGGAAGCAGTGGAGTTTGTAGCTCCCATGTCTCAGGTAGCACTGCGGGACTATATGCGGCGGTGCTGTCTGCTGGTCTTGCCATCGCTGTCCGAGGGGTTGGGGCGGGTGCTCATCGAGGCGATGGCTTGTGGCAAACCAGTGGTTGGCACCTGCGTAGGCGGCATTCCTGATCTGATTCAGGATGGCGTCAATGGGTATCTCGTTCCGCCTGATGAGGTTGCTCCTTTGGCCGACAGGATCGCTTATCTGCTGGCCCATCCTGATGAGACAGCCGAGATGGGGGCGCGAGGTCGGGCATTTGTCGCTGAGACCTTTTCGACGGAGAAATATGTCGCTGGATATCGGCAGGTGTTTGAAGCCGCACGCCGTTTATTGTAGGGACATTTTGTAGAAGGGCGGTGGCTGAACCAGGTACAGGATGATTGGGAGGCAGCGGAAATTCTTTGAGGGAAAGAGGTTTTGATGGGTGGGGTTCTGCGTGTGTTGATGATCACCCAAAAGGTAGACCTGGATGACGACGTGCTGGGGTTCACCCACACCTGTGTGAATAAATTGGCCGAGCAGGTGGCACAGCTCCATGTGGTTGCCCTCTCGGTGGGGCGACACCAGTTGTGTGACAACGTGACGTTGTACTCCATGGGCAAGGAGCGGAGAGCCGGTCGCTTGTGGCGATTCGTCAACTTTCACCGGGTAGCGGCTCCGCTGATACTGAGCCGCCAAGTAGACGTGGCGTTTGTCCACATGTGTCCCATCTACGCCGTGTTGGCTGCGCCGTGGGCCAGGTTGGCAGGCGTGCCGATCGTGATGTGGTACAGTCACGCTCATGTGAGCACTACACTGCGACTGGCCCATGCTCTCTCGACCCGCGTACTTACCGCCTCGCCAGAGAGCTACTCCCTTCCCAGCGACAAAGTGGACGTGATGGGCCATGGCATTGACCTGCAAGCTTTTCATCCTGCCGAATTTCCCTCGCCGAGTCTTCGTCCGCGGGTGATCACGGTGGGACGCATCTCGCCAGTGAAGGATTATGTTACAATGATCGAGTCAGCAAACCGGCTGGTGAACGAGATGCACCGAGATGTAGAATTCCAGATCATCGGCGCGGCACCAACCCAGGAGTCGCGTGTGTATTTCGATGACTTGCGTACACGAATGGCTGCCTATGGATTGAAGGACCGCGTTGTGTTTGTCGGGTCAGTACCCAATTGGGAGACGCCTCGCTATTATCAGCAGGCAGACGTTTTCGTGAACATGCAGGCGAAAGGGGGGGTGGGCAAGGCTGTTTTGGAGGCCATGGCCTGCGGTATGCCTTGTGTGCTGTGCACATCAGCTTTTAACGGGCAACTGGGTGATTTTGTGTCAGAGGTGATCTTTCGAGAAAAGGATGCCGAGGACCTGGCGCAAAAGTTGGTCAACGTGTTGGACATGGGCTTGGAGCGTCGGCGGGAGTTGAGTCGGTTGGTGCGCCGTATCGCAGCACAACACAGCGTAGATCGTCTTATGGAACAGATGGTGGCCCTCTTTGCCGCTCGTGCTCAGGGAGGGCGATAGGCTGGCGATGTGCGGCATTTGTGGTGTACGGAGGTTTGATGGCGGTCCCGTTGAGGAGGGCGTGCTGCGCGCCATGCGCGACGCAATGACCCATCGTGGCCCGGACGATGAGGGGCTGTATCTCTCCGCAGGTGTAGGTCTGGGCCACCGGCGGTTGAGCGTGATTGACCTGACAACCGGCCACCAGCCTATGTTCAACGAAGACGGGACAGTTTGCATCGTTTTCAATGGCGAGATCTACAATCATCTGGACGTGCGCACCGAGATGCAGCGCCTTGGGCACCGTTATGCCACCCGCTCGGATACCGAGAGCATTGTCCATGCTTATGAGGAAGATGGGTCGGCCTGCGTGCAGCGCTTGAACGGCATGTTCGCCTTTGCCATCTGGGATGCACGCGACCACACCCTCTTTCTGGCGCGGGATCGGACGGGGATGAAGCCCCTTTATTATTGGGTGGATTCAGACAAGTTCATTTTTGCCTCGGAGATCAAATCCGTTTTGGAATACCCAGGCGTGCCGCGCCAGCTCGATATGGATGGCCTCAACTTGTATCTGGCCTTACAATACGTCCCCGCGCCGTGGACGCTGTTCCGGGGTGTTCGCAAGCTACCCCCTGGCTGTTTCCTGGTCTGTCGTGCCGACGGCCAGGTCAAGGTCGAAAAGTATTGGGACGTGGCATACGGCGGTGGGGACGATCATGGCGAAGCGCATTACGTCGAGGGCATTCGTGAACGGGTGTGGCGGGCTGTGGAACGGCGGCTCGTCAGCGATGTGCCGTTGGGCGCTTTCTTGAGCGGCGGTGTGGACTCGAGCATTGTGGTCGGGTTGATGAGTCGGATCATGGACTACCCGGTGGACACCTATGTGGTAGGATTTGATCTGGGTGAATATAGTCCCAAGTTCAACGTAGACCGGGAACATGCGGGGCTGGCGGCGCGACACTTTGGCACAAACCAGCACGAGGTTGTGATCTCGCAGGCGGATCGCATTGCAGATGTGTTGCCCAACCTGGTACGGCAGTTGGATGAACCCATCAGCAATCCTACCGCCATAGCAGTCTATTTTGTCTCGTGTCTGGCCAGACAGACGGTAAAGGTCGTGCTCAGTGGCGATGGCGCGGACGAACTCTTTGGCGGGTACCATCGTTACGTGTACGACCGGATGGTGAGTCAGTATGAGGCGATTCCGGCTCCGCTGCGTGAAGGGGTGATGCGCCCTTTGGTGCTGGGCCTACCTTTCCCGCGCCAGGTCAAACAGTTGGTACGCAGGACCTCCCTTGGGCCCACGCCCGCCCGCTACCTGGCTTGGTGGACGACGTTCACTTTGGAGGACCGAATGCAGCTCTTGAGTCCGGCCCTGTCCGAACAAGTGGGCGATGACGCGTTGGAAGGGCTGGTGATGTCATGCCTGAACAACGTACCCTCTCGCAGCTTTCAGGACAAGCTGGCCTACACTGACTTGAAGCTATGGATTGCCGATCAATCTAACATGGTCGTGGACAAGATGAGCATGTTGGCTTCGCTGGAAGCACGCTCACCGTTTCAGGATTACGAGTTAGTCGAATTTGCAGGTAGTATTCCGTTCAAGTACAAAGTGCGGGGCCACGGGATGAAGGTTTTGCTCAAACGGGCCTTCCAGGATTTGTTACCCACTGAGGTTGTGATGCGCAGCAAACATGGTTTCCAATCGCCTGGTTCGTACTGGCTGCGCAATGACCTCCGCGAGTTGGTTTTGGACGTCCTTTCTCGCGAGCGTGTCCGGCGAGATGGTTTGTTCAACCCAGATTACGTTGAGCGGATTATGACCCGTCATCTGAACAGCGAGGAATACAACCTCAACAAAGTGTGGGCTTTGTTGACGTTTCAACTCTGGTATGATGTCTACTTTGATGGGGGTGGGGCGTGAAGCTGCTGTATGTCGCCAACGCGCGCATTCCCACTGAAAAAGCACACGGTGTGCAGATCATGGGGATGTGCGATGCCTTTGTCCAGAACAGTGTAGAAGTGGAATTGGTCGTGCCGTTTCGCGTGCAGACAGCGCAGATGCGGCGAGTGCGCAACCTGTGGGCTTATTATGGTATCCGCAATCGCTTTCAGCTCACTCGTTTGCCTTCTTTGGACGTGCTTTTCCTCGACCGACGTTTGCCGAGGGGACTTTCTTACCTGCTGTTCTATGTACAGGCTCTTACGTTCTATGTATGCGCGGTGCTTTACAGCCTGGTGCGCCCGAGGGAAATGCTCTACTCGCGGGATTGGATGTTCTTTCTACTCTGGCTGCCCTGGCGCTGGTTGAGGAGGCGCACATTGGTGCTAGAGGAGCACACCTTTCCCCATCGGGGCTGGTGGGGGGCCAGATTGCATCTGGCGGTCAGCCGTCGGGTTGACAGGCTGGTAGTGATTACTCATCCGCTGAAAGAGCGTTTCGTCGAAGCTGGGGTGCCTGCTAGGCGCATCCTGGTAGCGCCAGACGGGGTAGATCTGGAACACTTTGTTTTGCCGTCCCGACGGGAGGCTTTGAGGCAACTTGGCTTACCCGTGGGGCGTTGCATCGTCGGTTACGTAGGGCGGTTTCATACCCTGGGAATGGCAAAGGGTATGGATTCATTGGTGCAAGCAGTGGGCGAGCTTTATAGGCAGGGGCAGACCGACGTGGTTCTCTGTCTTGTGGGAGGTCCATTGAAAATGGCTGGAGCATATCGGGAGTTGGCGGTACAAGAGGGACTTGCTGCCGATAGCCTGATTTTTGTGGGACATGTATCGCCATTAAAAGTGCCATTATATATGCGTGCGTTCGACCTATGTGTCATGCCTTTCCCTTGGACGGAACATTATGCGTACTACATGTCACCGCTCAAGATGTTCGAGTACATGGCCAGCGGAACGCCCATTGTGGCCACGGACCTGCCCTCAACGCGAGAGATTCTGCGCGATGGGGAGAATGCGGTGCTGGTAGAGCCCGATAGCTCTAAGGCACTGGCGCAGGGGATACGGCGGGTGCTAGAGATGCCAGATCGGGGACAACGGCTCTCGGCGCGGGCTTGTCGCGAGGTAAGTGCACTGACCTGGGAGCGACGGGCCGAGGCTATTCTAGCTTTTGTGGGCGCAGATTGAAGGGAGCAGATGATCCTTTGGCTTTGACAGGAAAGGACGGAAATGCGACGAGCCGGGTCTCTTAAAAAGAGTCTGCAAAACAACGTTCCCACCATTGGGTCGTGGTTGCAGTTGGGTAGTACGGCTGTAACCGAGATCATGGTGCGCTGTGGGTTTGATTGGCTGGTGATAGACCTTGAGCACAGTGTCACCACACTGGCCCAGGCCCAGGAGATGCTCCGCGTGATTGATCTGGCGGGTTGCGTACCGTTGGTGCGAGTGAGCGCGAACGATCCCACGCTGATCAAGCGAGTCATGGATGCCGGTGCGCATGGGGTGATTGTGCCCATGGTCAACACCGCCCAGGAGGCCCGCGCGGCGGTAAGCGCAGTCAGGTATCCTCCTACAGGTACGCGGGGGGTGGGGCTATGGCGTGCGCAGGGGTATGGGTTGTCCTTTGCGGAATATCAGGAGTGGCTGGAGCACGAAAGTGTGGTCGTGGTGCAGATTGAGCACATCCGAGCGGTGGAAAACATAGAACAGATCCTGGCCGTACCAGGGGTGGATGCATTTCTCGTTGGTCCGTATGACCTTTCAGGATCGTTGGGTGTGCCGGGTGATCTGGAGCACCCTGATGTGGTAGGCGCGTTGGCGAGGGTGGAGGGTGTGGCCCGCCAGATGGGAAAGACGGCCGGGTATCACATAGTAGATGTACGGCCGGAACCAGTGTTGGAAAAGTTAGCGGCCGGTTACCACTTTTTGGCTTATGGAGTAGACATGTTGTTCCTGGCTGGCGCCGCCCGCGCCGGGATGAGGACGCTGCGGGAGAGCATGGCAGCGAGGTGACCCGTGAAGGAAAAGGACATCCGGCCCAGGCAGGTGTTTGACGAATATCTGGCGCTGAGTGTCGAGGATATTCACACATACTTTGACGATCCTGCCATGTTCGTTGAGGTGGCATGTCCTGCCTGTGCCGACATGGGATACCATCCTTCGTTCGAGAAATACGGGTTTCACTACGTGGTGTGTGCGCGCTGCGGGACATTGTACGCAAACCCTCGTCCGTCGGCCGCGCTCCTTGAGGCGTACTATGCCGAGGGAAAGGCACCCCAGTTCTGGAATGACCACTTTTTCCGTAGCACGGCCCATGTCCGCCGTGAGAAGATATTCATCCCACGGGCCAGGCGACTAGGCGAGCTGATGGCTGAGGTGCCAGAGGCCCGGTACGAGACACTGGTAGATATCGGGGCCGGATTCGGGATTTTCTTGGACGTGATGCGTGAGCAGGGGATGTTCCAACAGGTGATCGGCATCGAGCCCAATCCCTATTTGGCGGAAACGTGTCGCCAAAAAGGGTTTGCCATCATCGAAAAGCCGGTTGAAGGGGTGGCCGAGGCAGAGGTACGGGCTGATGTGGCCACGTGTTTCGAGGTTCTGGAGCACGTCTTTGACCCTCTCGGCTTTCTGCAAGCAGGCCGACGCATCCTACGGCCGGGAGGACTCCTCGTGTTCACTACCCTCACTATCAGCGGTTTCGATCTCCAGGTGCTATGGGAACGGGCCCGGGGAATCCATCCACCGCACCATCTCAACTTTATCTCGGTGGATGGGTTTCGGCGGTTGCTAAGGCGGTCAGGCCTGGAATTGATTCGGCTGTTGACCCCTGGCGAACTGGACCTGGATATCGTGAGAAACTATGCTGCCGAGCATCCAGAATATGAGCTGCCGCGCTTTGTCGGCGAGATCCTCTCGCGCCCAGCCGAGGCGCAGGCAGACTTTCAGGCTTTTCTACGATGTCATCTGCTGAGCAGCCACCTGTGGGGTGTTGCGCGGGCATAGGAGCCAGGGTGGAGGTGTTTTTATGGAAATAGCCGGCATTATCCCGGCGCGAATGGCTGCCAGCCGTTTCCCTGGCAAGCCGCTGGCGCTGATCCACGGGCGACCGATGATAGAGCACATAGTCCGCCGTGCCTGGATGAGCACGGCCATGGATCAAGTGGTCGTTGCCACCTGTGACGAGGCAATCCAGAAGGCGGTCGAAGGTTTTGGTGGTACAGCGATCATGACGGCCGATACGCACGTACGGGCTACTGACCGCATTGCCGAAGCAGCTCGCAAACTGGACGCCGATGTGGTGGTGAACATCCAAGGCGACGAACCCATGCTCCGTCCTGAGATGTTGGACCTGCTCTGCGCGCCGTTGCTGGAGGACCCCACCCTGCCGTGCAGCAATTTAATGATGCCCATTGATGGGGAGACCGACTTTCGTGACCCCAATCAAGTAAAAGTCGTATGCAATCAACGGTGGGAGGCGCTGTATATGTCACGGGAGCCGATCCCTACAACCCACTACCTGGGCTTCGGGATCCCAAGTTGGAAGCAGTTGGGGCTCATTGCTTTCACCAAGGAATTCTTGCTCACCTTTGCGCAACTTGCGCCCACACCGTTGGAGCGAGCCGAGTCGGTGGACATGATGCGGGCCATTGAGCACGGCTACCGGGTAAAGATGGTGGTATCGCCCTATGTGACCTATGCAGTAGACACCCCTGAGGACCTGGCGCGGGTCGAAAAGATGATGGCCAACGACGAGTTGCTGACACAGTATTGAGGAAGATGGGGGAGTCAGGGCTGATGAAGGTGCTAAATGTGCTGGAAGTGCTGGGAGGAAATGATGGCTGAAGCACCCATCAGGGTGGGCCTGGTCGGGCTAGGGCGCATGGGCCAGGTGCGCAAAGAGGTGCTTGAGCATCATCCTGACCTTGAGTTGGTTGCGATTTGCGATCCAAGGTTGGATGAGACAGCAGATGGTGTGATTGCGGTGCATGATTATCAGGCGGTGTTGGATGTGGATCTGGATGCGGTGTTTGTGTGTACCCCGAATAATGTCACCGCCGAAATTGTGGTGGCGGCTTTGGAGAGCGGACGGCACGTGTTTGCTGAAAAACCACCAGGGCGCAACCTGGATGATGTGCAAGCTGTCCTTGCTGCTGAAGCGAGGCATCCCGAGCTCAAGCTCAAGTTTGGGTTTAACCATCGTTACCACGAGAGTGTAAGGGAGGCGTATGCTATCGTACAAAGTGGGCGATTGGGGCGGATCTTGTGGCTGCGAGGGGTATATGGCAAGTCAGGCGGGCGCGGGTTCGAGGAAACCTGGCGCAGCAAGGGTGAGGTCGCCGGGGGAGGCATCTTGCTCGACCAGGGCATTCACATGCTGGATCTCTTTCGTCTCTTTTGTGGCGAGTTCGAGGAAATCAAGAGCTTTGTGGGCACTTTTTATTGGCCTATTGATGTCGAAGACAATGCGTTTGTGCTGCTGCGCAACGTGGAAGGACAAGTTGCTTTCCTACACTCCTCCTCTAGTTATTGGAAGCATACTTTTCTCCTTGAGATCTGTTTGACAGGTGGCTATCTGACCATCACCGGGATCGAGACGAGCTCTCGCAGTTATGGACGAGAGACGCTCATCGTCGCCCGCAGGCAATTCGAGGACGAGGCTTTCGCAGTGGGCAACCCGCGTGAGGAGGTCATCTACTTCGCGGGTGATCCATCATGGCAATTGGAGGTGGACGAGTTTGTAAGCTGCATCCGCACTGGCGGGCCTGTGCAGGTGGGCTCGTCGAAGGATGCGCGTCAGGTAATGGAACTGGTGTACCGCATCTATGCCTCGGACCCCATCTGGAGTCGGCGAGAAAAAAAGCACGGATGACAACGCATTGGGAGGGTGGGCCATGAAGCGAGTAGTTGTCGTGGACGACCTGCGAGAGTTCGAGATTCGTCCCCAAGATGGTTTCAACGAGTATGTTGCCTTGCTGGAGCATGATATCCCTCACATCTTTGGACGTGAGCGTGGCGTGTTGCTGACAAGATGTCCAGCGTGTGGGGCAGCGGATGCAGAGCCAGACTTTGAGAAGCTGGGGTTCCAATATCTGCGCTGTGGCTTTTGTCGCTCGCTATATGTCTCGCCGCGTCCCACGGAAGAAATGCTTCACGCTTTTTACACAAAGTCAAGGGCAATTGAATTCTGGAATTCAACCCTGGCCCGCCAGACTGCCGATGCCCGGCAGGAGCATATTTTCCAACCCCGTGCGGCGTGGGTCGTCGCCACGGCGGACAGTCATGGTCATTTGGCTGGGACGTTTGTGGATTATCATTCCAAGTATTGGGCGTTCTTGGAAAGCATTGTGGCCATGGGGGGGTTCGAGCAGTATGTGGTCATGTCACCCCAGGGCTTTTTCCAGGATGAGTTGTTGCCCAAGGGGTTCAAAATGCCGGATTCGTTCCCCGATGAGACGGTCAACGTGCTCTCGGCAATGGAGGTGATCGAGCGAGCCCATGACCTGTCTGTGCTGCTAGACCGCGTGTGGGCCCTGCTGAAGGAAGGTGGTCTCCTCTTTGCTACCACTCTCACCAGTAGCGGCTTTGACGTCCAGATCCTTGGTCCGAAGGCACGCAATCTCTTGCCACCCACCCACCTCAACGTGCTCACTGTTGAGGGAATGACCGCTTTGATGGAGCGCTCCGGATTCGAAATATGTGAACTGAGCACACCAGGCCAGTTGGATGTGGAATTGGTGCTAAACGCCTTTCGAGAAGAGCCAACGATGGAGTTACCTGTGGTCATTGATGACCTGATCCGCCGCCGGGATAAGCACGTGCAACAGGTGTTTCAGGAATTTCTGCAGCAGGCGTGTCTGAGCTCGCACCTGAGATTGGTAGCACGTAAACGGAAAGAAGTCAGCTTATGAGATCGCCAACGGATGGAAGCCGAAATGTGTCTTTTTAAGAGCCGTTGGGATGGGGTGTAGACGCGGTGTTATTCCCAAGGGTACGAGAGATCTTGTCTATTCTCCAGACAAGCAAGCTCCTGCGAGCGGCCGGCGTGGCGGCGATAGGGGGAGGGGGGCAGTTGGCCTTGGCCCTCGTCAGTTCTGTGCTCTTTGTGCGTTATCTGGGGGCGGAGCTTTATGGGACATATCAGTATTTTACAGCGGCGGTGGCGGTCATTCCAGTGTTCTACGACAATCTGGATCAGGTGATAGTCCGTTTTTTCCCCACTGTAGACCGGCAGCAACAGGCCAGGATCGTCTTCGCTGCATTTGTCATAAAGGGGACGGTCTTTCTTATCATTAGCACGTTGGTTGGTGTTATATGGTATTTATGGGGACGGCATGCGTCCCTATGGCAGGGAATCTTGGATCGTCCTGGTATGGCCGTTACGGCCGTACTGGTGATCTTGCAGGTCCCTATATCGTTATTGGCCGACACGGTCACCAGGACTTTGCAGGGTCTCCAGCGGTTCAATCTCCTTATGGGCCTGGGTTTGACCCAGGGCGTCGTGAATTTGATTTGGTTAGTCCTGGTGATTTGGGGCTGGAAAATGGAGGCGGCTATCGGTCTGCCATCTATTGTTGGAGGCCGACTCATTTCCTCTTTAATTTTCTTGCTGATCTTTGCTTTTCTTGTGCGTCGGACGTGGCCGGGCGGGTGGGGGTTGGTGCTCGCCTGCTCGCATGAGGTAAGGGAGACCATCAAGAGGGCTTTTGGCCCTGATGTGCGCCGCTATGTATTACCCCTTCAGGTTACGGGACTGATGGGATATCTTAAGCAGTACCTGCCAGGCCTTGCATTGGGAACGGCTGTAGGCATGGCAGAGGTCACTTATTTCCATGTGATACAGCAGGTCTTTACCCTGGTCCACAAGTTTATTCCCAATGCCCTTGGATTCGTCTTTCCAGGAATGGTAAAGGCATGGGAACGGGATAGGGCGCGGTTTGAGGCTCGTTATCAGCTTTTGAGTGTATTATATATCGGGGCTGTGGCGGGGGTTGCCCTTCTGCTCCTCTTTGCAGCCAGGCCCCTTTTAGCCCTCTGGGATTTGGAAATTGCAAGGCAAGTGCGCTGGCTCTTTCTGATTTTCGGGGTCAATTTGATTGCAGGTGCTGCCAACCAAATCGAACTTCAAGTCTTTCTTTTTGGCAAGGACACCCGGGCCATTATGATCATCACGCCAATAGAACAACTCGTGATCAGCGCATTGACAGTCTGCCTGGTGCCGCCGTTGGGGCTCATAGGGGCTGGTTGGGGCCAGTTGGCAAGAACTGTATGGGCCTGGGTGAGTGTTGCCTGGAGTTCTCACAAGATAGGGGTTCGCTCAGGGCGGCAGATTCTCCTTGTGACGGGATGGGTCACCGCATTTGCCTTCTTGCTCGTGGGAGCAGGAGCATGGTACATTGGTCTTTGAGACGGTTCCTGAGTGGGGAAGAAATCTTAATGATGTGCTCGGCGATCAAGTCGTGTTGGTAGTCTTTGGCGGCAGCTTGCCGCGCCAGGTGCGGCGTGAGGTGTCCACCATCATAGCGCCGGCGTCACTGGCGGGGGAGGTGCGCGCCCACGGCCGGCATTTTGTAGATCTGGATTCGCTAATAGATTTTGGGAGTATCTACGAGGCTGCTGCCCTCACTGAGCGTTTGACACAAATCAAGCTTCCCGACGGACGGCGGTTGACAGAGGTGGTCACGTTGCAGGGCTATGAGCTGTGGTGGATTCACTATGATGCTCTCTACTACAATTTCTTGTTCCCCCTGACGCAATATCGTCGTTTGCTGGAGAGGTTGGTTGGGTTTTCAGAGGTGCAGCTCTACGGTGTGCCTGATTTGCCTCTGTTCCGCTATTATCTGGAAGCCTATGGCGTCCGATGTGTGGACCTTCAGCGTTGGAGAGCGCGGATTCTGTGGGGGCAACGTCTGCTTCGAGAGATATTTGATACGTTGCTTTCCTTCCTGGCGCTGATGTTGCTCAAAGGCAGGGGAGCCAAAGTCTTGCTACATCCCTGCTTCGGGGACTTGTTAGATTATCCCCACGACTATGATTTCCGCATGAGACGTATTTTTGAAGAGTTGCGCGCCCGTGATATCCCATTTGTGGAAATCGTCCGCAGCACTCAGCCGTTACGGGTCATGCTTCGACATGCTTGTATCCGACGACGGCCAGTCATCTACTCCTCATCACTCGTGGCGTTGATCTACCGCGTGGGAGATGCGCTCGCTGGTCGGGGAGATCTCCAGCGCAAGGTGGTGCAGCAAATGGCGGGCTTTCCTCCAGAGGAACGGTTTCTGACAAAGGTGGCGATGCACTATCAGCGAAACCCGCGCAATCCCGTAGCGGCTGTCCGGTTGTTCAGGGCGGTCCTGCGTTGGCTGGACATACGGGTGGCGTTTGTGACACTCCCTTCGGCGCGCAGCTTGCACGAACTGATTGCTTGCAAACTGGACAACATTCCCACGGTAGGGATCCAGCACGGCGCAGGCAAGAGATCCTACATTGTGTCTGAATACATGGCTGGCTGCGATGGTGTGCGCTCTCTGGGCACGGACGTATTTGGCTGTTGGAGTGAGTACTGGTACCATGAGTACCGGCAATACAGCCGGGTGATTAAGTCTGAGGATCTCCAGATCGCCGGGCACCTTTGTCTTGTGCCAGCGGAACTTTTGTCAACCTGGGAGCAGCCCCATGATCCCAGTGTCATTCGAGTGTTGCATGTCTCGGACACGATAGTAGACCCGCGCGAGCCACTGCCATACCTGCGAGCACTGGTGGCGGATCCCCGGTTACAAGTGACCATCAAAGCGCGGCCAATGGTCAAAGACCGGCTGGTGGCCTATTTGCGTGACCACGCGCCCGATGTGTTCTCACGGATCGAGGTCGTTACCGGTGACATTCACCAGGCCATCGCTGGGAATGACGTGGTGGTGGGGTGCTACAGCACAGCGGTGCTGGAGGGTCTGTTGCAGCTCAAACCGCTGGTCTTTTTCAATACCCGCAGGTGGGGGGATTACTATGAATTCAAGGCCATTGAGGCAGCTCACGGCTTCTTTGCGGAGAGCCCTGAGGTGGTGCCAGAGTGCGTGAGGGCAGTGTTGCAAACTCCTCGCCAAACCCTGGAGCAATTGCGCGACTACTTCTGGGGCGACCTGACGCGTGATGGGGGAAAGTGGGTGGTGGATCAGATTGAAGATCGCTTGAGCGAAATGAAAGGGACTTAGGTGAGAAGTTTCAGACCTGAAGATTCTGCTTTCTATGACTTTGAGTACTTTCTATCATTAGAGTATCGCTACTTCTCGTACGCGCATCGCAGCCGAATTCGCAACCTCTTAGAGTTTGTGGGAGATGTAAACGGAAAGCGTGTGTTAGATGTGGGAGGAGGAGGAGGGGTCTTTGCCTATTTGCTATCTAAGCGGGGGGGCGATGTATGCTTGGTTGACTACTCTGAAGCGGCAATCGCATTTGCGCGGTCGCGTTTCCCTGGGCTTAGAGCGATTCAGATGTCTGCTTATGAGCTCGACACATTGATTGAGCGGTACGACGTTGTGATCTGTTTTGATGTGATAGAGCATTTGGATCGGCTCCAAGACATGTTGGAAGCGGTCAAAGAGGTGCTTGTGTCGGACGGCCGCTTCTATGTCGCTACTGACAATGAGAGTTCGCCGTTTAAAACTGTCCGGCTACTGAGTTGCCTGGAAAGGTTTGGTCGTTATTTCAGCATGGAAGGGCGTGACTATAACATGATCAAGCGGGTAGAAAGTTATCGTCGAAGTGTCCTGGGGATAGATTATCACACTAGCCATGTGAATTCCTATGGATTAGAGGAATTGTGTAAAGAGGTTGAATCCTGTGGTTGGCGGGTGATTCAGTTTCGCACATATCACCTGTACGATGATCCTTTGAAGAAGTTTTTCTCATGGTTGCTCGGTCCGAAGAGTGGTACGCACATGGTCTTGGAGTGCGTATTGCATTAGTGCGATCCCATGGAGAGCAAGACTGCCATGAAGGTATGCTACCTGACTTCTGGCCTCTCTCACCGAGATGGCTGGAGCCGCTACTCGCTAAAGGTCGTGGAAGGAATGCTGAAACAGGGCGTAGAACCGTTAGTTCTGACCCCAACTGACTCAGGCGAAAGCGAGTTGTCGGGGGTGACACATCACCCTGTGTTACTCCCATTGTTTTCTGGTGGCCGGTTGACCTCGCTGAGAATGTTGGCCCTCCGCTCCCGGGTACAGCGATACGCTGTAGAATGTGAACTTGTCCATTGTTTGGTAGAGCCCTTTGCGTTATTGGCGTCGTTGGCCTCGGCGAGAAAGCCGATTGTCATTACTGCTCATGGCACCTACGCTGTGGACCATCTCGCCCGCTGGCCTTTGTCCTATATTCAAAAGTGGGCCTACCGCCGGGCAGAGAGTATTGTGTGTGTGAGTAGATTCACCGAGTGCGAAATCCTCAGGCGAGTGAAATTGGTTAATACAATGGTGCTCCGCAACGGTGTGGATTATGAAGCTCTCCACAGAAACGTGACGGGGGTGAAAAGTGGGGATGGACTCGTGATTCTGAGTGTGGGTGCCCTCAAACCTCGTAAGGGATATGATATTTCCATCCATGCGGTGGCTGAGGCCCGCAAATCCATTCCCGACCTACGCTACATTATCATCGGCGATTTGGGCATGGCAGGATATGTAGAACGTCTGCGGGTGCTGGTCTCGCAACTCGGCTTGGAGAACACGGTGCATCTTCTGGGACAGGTTTCAGAAACTGAGTTGAGGGGCTGGTATCATCGTTGTGACTTGTTCCTGCTTACGCCAGTGCAGGTGGGGGGAGCGTTTGAGGGGTTTGGTTTGGTGTATTTGGAAGCGGCGGCTTGTGGTAAGCCAGCGGTCGGGTCGCAGTCGGGAGGTGTGCCTGAGGCGGTGGTAGATGGGCTGACGGGCCTGCTGGTGCCAGAGGGAGACGTGAAGGCGACAGCCGATGCCATCGTGCGGCTGCTCTCTGACCCGGATCTGTCTGGCAGACTGGGGCGGGCCGGGCAGGAGCGAACCAGAGAGTTTTCATGGGAGGCTTACGCCCAACGGCTGGAGAGGGTGTATAAAGACGTCCTGGCACGGGGGAGCGGGCTGAAGTGGGACTGAAGTCGCTCTTGAAAACGTACCTCCCGTCCAGGTGTGTGGACTGGCTGGTACAAATCCGCCAGAGAGGGATTTCTCTATTTGGTTATCACCGTCCCGGGTCGCTGATCGTTGACTACGACGGGTATTGGGCGAGGAAACGGGCTTCCAGCATGGGATCCCTGTCTGCTTTCCAGTTGGACCGGGTACGAGCCATTGTTGAGGCCATGCCCCCAAGGGTCAGCGTGCTTGACGCGGGCTGTGGAGACGGAGCCATTCTCCAGTATCTCATCGAGCACAAAGCGGTGGACGCCCACGGTGTGGATATTTCTGAGCGGGCAGTTGCCCACTGTCGGGCACAAGGGCTGGACGTATGGCTGGCGGATGTGACGCAACCAGAGGTTCTGAACACGCTGACAGAGTATGATTACATCATTCTATCAGAGGTCATTGAGCATGTTCCTGCTCCTGAGGGTTTGTTGGACAGTCTCCGGGGGCATGTTCGCCAGGCGTTCATCGTCTCGGTGCCCAACACGGGCTACATCTGGCATCGTCTGCGGTTGCTTCTGGGCCGTTTCCCGCTCCAGTGGCTCGCTCACCCCGGCGAGCACCTGCGTTTCTGGACCCACATTGACTTTCTGTGGTGGGCAGACTGGTTAGGCTATCGGGTGCGGGCTGCGGTTCCTTACCAAGGCGTGCCCCTTCTCAAACACCTTTGGCCCAACCTGTTTGCCAGTGGGATCATATATATCCTGGAGCCCGGGGCCGGATGAAGCAAGCGCTCTTGAGAGTCTTTCACCTCATCTACAGCCTTGAAATCGGTGGTGCTGAGGCAGACCTGCTGGGCAAATCGCGGGCGCTGGCGCAGGTGCATGGCTACGACATCACCATCGGCTGTCTTTTGAAGCGAGGTGAGTTGGCTGTCGGGGCCGAGGCGGCCAGCGTCCGGGTGCTGGGACCCCTCATGCAAGGGAAGCTCGACGCAAGAGTCATCCCACGGCTGGTGAGGCTCATGCGGGACGGTCGGTATGACGTCGTCCATACCCACATGTTTGCCTCCAACCTTCTGGGACGTCTGGCAGCGGTGCTGGCTGGAGTGCCGGTTATCGTCTCCACTGTGCAGCTCATCGCTGACCGTGAGGCTTGGTGGGAGATCTTGGTTGACCGTCTGTTGCAGTACAGAACGGATACTATGATCGCTTCCTCCCAGGCTGTGCGCCAGAGCTTTATCCAGCGAGGTATCCAGCCGGCAAAGATTGCCGTTATCTATAATAGTGTAGACTTGGCCTGCTTTGATGCCGTTGACTGGGAGGCAGCCCGCCGGGCAACGCGGCAGGCGTTCGGGTGGGACGAGGGCCACTTTGTGGTAGGCACTGTGGCTCGTCTGGAGAGGATCAAAGGTTTGGATCATCTGGTCGAGGCGGCGAGCGCCGTAGCGGAAACCATCCCTCGAGCCAGATTTCTTGTCGTCGGTGATGGCCCGCAGCGGGAGGATTTGCTCAGTCGGGTTCATCACTTTGGACTGGAGGAACGCTTTGTCTTCGCCGGCCTTCGAAGCGACGTCCCGCAAATCCTTCCCGCTTTCGACCTCTTTGTGTTGCCCTCTTTGTCCGAGGCCTTGGGCATTGCTGCTATCGAGGCTTTGGCCAGCGGGGTGCCAGTAGTGGCCAGCCAGGTGGGCGGGGTGCCCGAAGTGATCATCCATGGCGAGACCGGGCTGTTGGTTCCGCCTGGCGATGCCGCGCAATTGGCCCAGGCTATCTGGCACGTGGCAGCCAACCCGGCTGAGGCCAGGCGATGGGCTGATTGCGGTCGGGAAAGAGTGCGTTTGATGTTTGACGTGAACAGTTTGGCCGACGCTCAGGCCGGGCTATATCAGCACTTCTGGGAGCGAAAACGGCGGAAAGGAACGCGATAAGTGGCTGATAGGTATCTTGTCACTGGAGGGGCCGGCTTCATCGGCTCTAACATTGTGGAAGAACTGGTGCGACGGGGGGAAAGAGTGCGGATCCTCGATAACTTTTCCACAGGGAAGAGAGAGAACATTGCTCTTTTCCTGGAGGACATTGAGTTGATCGAGGGCGACCTGCGCTGTCTGTCTACGGTGCGGCAGGCTGCGGAGGGGGTGGACTATATTTTGCACCAAGGGGCCTTTCCCTCTGTCCAGAGATCCATTGATAACCCCCTGGACACGGATGAGTGCAATGTGCGGGGGACGCTGAACCTGCTGGTTGCCGCTCGCGATGCTGGGGTGAGAAGGGTGGTGTACGCTTCTTCCTCGTCTGTCTACGGTGACACCCCCACCCTTCCCAAAATCGAAGATATGAAGCCTGCTCCTTTGTCTCCTTATGCCGTTTCCAAGCTGGCTGGAGAGCACTATTGCCGAGTTTTCTATCAGGTATATGGTCTGGAGACGGTGGCCCTGCGTTACTTTAACGTCTTTGGCCCCAGACAGGATCCGACTTCTCAGTACGCGGCTGTGATCCCCAAATTTGTTACGGCTATGCTGAAAGGTGAACAACCCGTTATCTACGGTGATGGCGAACAATCGCGGGATTTCGGCTATGTGACCAATGCCGTGCAGGCCAATCTGCTGGCGGCTACGGCTCCCAATGTGGGAGGGCAGGTCTTTAATATCGCCTGCGGCCAGAGATATAGTCTGTTGGACTTGGTGGCCGCCATAAATCGGATTCTGGGCACGGACATTGTCCCGCTCCACACCGCACCCAGGGTAGGGGACGTCAAGCATTCGCTGGCTGACATCTCCAGAGCCAGGGAGATGCTGGGTTATCAGGCCGAGGTAGGATTTGAAGAAGGTTTGCGCTGTCTGATAGCCTGGGCTGGGGAACATGAAGGGCAAAATTAGGGTGATGCGGGTCATTGCCCGGCTGAACATCGGCGGGCCAGCCATCCACACTATTCTGCTCACGGCGGGGCTTGACCCCACCCGGTTCGAGAGCACCCTTGTAACTGGCGTGGAGGCAGCGTATGAAGGCAATATGCTGGACCTGGCGGCGCGGAAAGGGGTGCAGCCGCTGGTCATCCCCGAACTGGGACGGGAGATCAGCCCTCTGGGAGACTGGGTGACGCTGATCAAGCTCTATCGCCTTTTCCGAGACTGGCGTCCCCACATTGTGCACACGCACACGGCCAAGGCTGGCACCGTTGGCCGCCTGGCTGCTCGCCTGGCCAGGGTGCCCGTCGTCGTCCATACCTTTCATGGCCACGTCTTCCACGACTATTTTGGCCCTGTGCGGACCAGGGCTTTCATCGGGATAGAAAGGTTCCTGGCCTCTCTTTCCGATCGGATTGTGGCAGTAAGCGAGGGGCAGCGCCGAGAACTTGCCGCCTATGGTGTGGCCCGTCTGGACAGGATTGCCGTCGTTCCTCTGGGTTTTGAGTTGGATGAGCTCCTCAAGTGTGAATCTCTACGGGGGCAGTTACGACGGGAATTGGGGATCTCTGAGGGGACGCCATTGGTGGGCATTGTGGCTCGTCTGACAGCCATCAAGAATCACCGGCTCTTCCTGGACGCAGCCAGGCTGGTTGTGGGGGCCGGACAGGAGGCTGTGTTCCTCGTCGTTGGCGATGGCGAGTTGCGGGCCGAATTGGAAGCCTATGTCGCCGAATTGGGTCTGGCGGAGAGGGTCATTTTCGCCGGCTGGCGGCGTGACTTGCCCCGCATCTATGCTGACCTCGACGTGGTGGCCCTCTCGTCTCTGAACGAGGGTACACCGGTTTCGCTCATCGAGGCTATGGCTGCAGCCAGACCCGTGGTGGCAACCAGAGTGGGCGGGGTACCAGATGTCGTATTTGACAAAGAGAGCGGTTACCTGGTACAATCAAAAGACACGGAAGGATTGGCCAGGGGAATCCTTGACTTGTTACGGGCTCCCGACAGGGCAAGGGCGATGGGGCTGGCCGGACGGGCCGCAGTTCACCCTAAATATGCCAGCGAAACCTTGCTGGCCAATGTAGAGAAGCTTTATCTTGAATTGCTGAAGGGCCGGAATCTGGTTTGAGGCCAACTCTCGTACTTGTTCAAAATCAAGTGGGGAGAAGAGTATGAATGTATTGGTCACTGGTGGAGCGGGTTATATCGGTTCTCATCTGGTAGACAGGTTGTTGGCCGATGGCCATGAGGTCTTTGTCATTGATAACCTCTTCACCGGCAAGATTACCAATGTTGAGCACAACTTGGGCCATGAACGCTTTCACTTTGTCAACGATTCCATCCTGCACACCGAGACGATGGAAGAGTTGGTACGGCAGGTGCAGTTGGTCTACCATCTGGCAGCCGTGGTGGGGGTCAGGCACGTCATTGATAACCCTTTACAGGGTATTCTAACCAACGTCCGGGGTACCGAAATCGTGTTGGACCTAGCTTACAAATATTGGCGTAAGGTGGTCATTGCCTCCAGTTCCGAGGTCTATGGCAAATCAGAAAAAGTTCCCCTGGTCGAGGATGATGACAGCATCCTGGGTCCCACGGTCGTGGGGCGCTGGTCCTACGCCTTGGCTAAAGCTATTGACGAGCAACTGGCCTTTATTTACTATGATAAGGGGCTACCGGTCAGTATTGTCCGCTATTTCAACTCCTATGGTCCTCGCCTCGACCCCAGAGGCTATGGCAGCGTCGTCGCCAAGTTCATCAACCAGGCTCTTGCAGGCAAGCCTTTGACGGTGTTCAGCGACGGGCAACAAACCCGCTGTTTCACTTATATTGATGACACCGTCGAGGGGTCCATTCTGGCGGCAACCTTGGGAGAGGGAGAGGGGCAGAGCTTCAATATCGGCAATAATCGGGAGACTACCATTTTGGAGCTGGCAGAGAAGGTCAAGGATCTGACTGGCTCGCCTTCGGAAATTGTTCACCTTTCTTATGCTGATGCCTATGGCGCGGCTTTCGAGGAGACACGCCGCCGTGTGCCCGACGTGAGCAAGGCGGAGAGGTTGCTGGGTTTCAGGGCTCGCGTCACTTTGGAAGAGGGCTTGCGACGGACCATCGCCTGGTTTAAGGGAGGCCATCATGCCCACTAAATTAAGCATTTTCTGCGACAAGGTTATTGAGGCCGGGTGGCTGACGGCCATGATCGTTGTGCCTCTCTTCTTCAACGTCTATTCTAACCGCGTCTTTGAACCCGACAAACTCACCTTGCTGCGCTCCATCGCTCTGGTGATGGCTGTGGCCTGGGTGGTCAAAGTGGTGGAGAAAGGGCTGGGGAGGGAAGCAGGGCCGGAGAGCCAGGCCTCTGGTGGCGGCGAGGGGCTCACCGCGGCTGATACAGGGAGTTTGACGCCTACCTTTTGGGGGCGAGTGTCTCGAACTCCCCTGGTCCTTCCTACCATTGCTCTGGTAGCCGTCTACGCCCTGAGCACCTTGTTTTCGATCACACCCCGGGTCAGTTTCTGGGGCTCCTATCAACGTTTGCAGGGTACTTATACCACTTTTTCGTACATTGTCATCTTTTTCCTGGCTCTGGAGGGTCTACGCCGACGCGAGCAATTGGATCGCCTGGTCACCGTCGTGATCCTGGTCAGCCTGCCCATTGCTCTGTACGGCGTCATGCAACACCATGGTCTTGATCCGCTCCCCTGGGCAGGCGATGTCCTGAAGCGTCCGTCTTCCAACATGGGCAATTCCATTTTTGTGTCGGCCTATTTGATCCTGGCTGTTCCTCTTACCCTGGCCCGCCTTGTAAGCTCTTCTCTGACCGTTCTCGAAGATAAGAGCCTGGGGGACAGGGTTATATTCCTCTTTGTGTTTGCCATCTTTGTCGGGGCACAGTTGTATGCCGCAACCCTTTATGTCTGGGGAGGCTTGCTTGTCGTCCTGATCTTTTTTATCCCCTTGTTCGGTTTTTCTATTTACTTTGAAAAACCCTTCAGTCAGTTTGTCCCCATGGGTTGCTATTCCGGCGTTCTCACCATGCAATTGATTTGCGTTTACTTCAGCCAGAGCCGGGGTCCCATGCTGGGCCTTCTAGGTGGGCTGTACTTTTTTACTCTTCTCTTCGCCGTGTGGAAAAGGAGCAAGAGATGGGCCTTTGCCGTCGTTGGTGTCGCCCTCGTGGGGGCTTTGTTTCTGGTGGCCTTTAACCTGCCCCGCAGTCCGTTGGCATCTTTTAGGGACTTGCCTTATATTGGGCGTCTGGGACAGGTTCTTGAGACGGATAGCGGCACAGGTCTGGTCAGAGTTTTGATCTGGGAGGGGGTTGTAAAGTTGGTTCCCCCTCACGAGCCCCTAGAGTTCCCTTCCGGAGAGCTGGACAAGTGGAATTTCCTGCGGCCTTGGCTGGGGTATGGCCCCGAGTCCATGTACGTGGCCTACAACAGGTTCTATCCCCCGGACCTGGCTCACGTTGAAGCACGCAACGCCTCACCGGACCGCTCCCACAACGAGACCTTTGACGCCCTGGTGTTCACCGGGCTGGTGGGCTTTGTGGTCTATATGACCCTTTTCACCAGTCTTTTTTACCACGGCTTGAGATGGCTGGGGCTTATCAAGAGCCCTTCGACTGGGCTCCCCTCGGCTACGCTCGGGACAGGCAGGGCAGGCCCTTCGACTGGGCTCAGGGCAAGCCCCAGGGAGCGGAATGTTTTCCTCTTTCTTTGGCTGGGATTTGGGTTTCTGGTCATGGTGGGTTTCTGGTGGGTGCTGGGAGCCAACTTTGTGGGGGTGGCCTTACCTTTTGGCATGATGATCGGCCTGGGGACCTATCTGGCGATTTATACCTTCTTTTTCTATAAAGGAGAGATCAGTGGAGAGGAGGCTCCCTATCAGATTCTACTTATCGCTCTGCTTTCGGCGCTGGTAGCTCACTTTATCGAGATCCACTTTGGTATCGCCATTGCCGCTACCCGGACCTATTTTTGGGTCTACGCGGCGCTGGTAGTGGTTATCGGTTATTATCTGCGGGGAGAAACGATGCCCGCCTCCTCCAAGGTAGTGGTACAG
>Ga0180438_10001522_pt1 | contig 40985 bp, 28 predicted proteins | sample SS_ome_12_FD_132455 | JGI IMG/M metagenome (GOLD analysis project Ga0180438, IMG submission 132455) | Hypersaline lake sediment archaeal communities from the Salton Sea, California, USA - SS_3_D_2 metaG | ecosystem: Environmental > Aquatic > Non-marine Saline and Alkaline > Hypersaline >... | reverse complement strand
GTGATGGAGTCATCAATCTGCCCATCATCGCCCCTTACTAGTAGAGTCTGATCAATCAATGGTACTTCATTAATGTAGACAGGAAGAACACTGGAAACCCCAACTCCCCTCTCTAAATACTGCTCATCATAATTGATTCTCGCATCCCCTGTGTTGGAGATGTCAATATCACCAGTGGCACTATATGCGCCTGCAAAGAAGACGACTAGATCAAACACCTCATGTTTCAGGACGGTGCCATCAATTCCAGCAAATGACAGCTTCCGTTTTCCAAAGAATCTATCAACAAAGGAAAGGTCAATCTTGGTTCCGGCATATGAGAGAAGAAGCCTTGAGAGGAAATTGTCATATACTCCTCTCAGTCCCTCGAACTTCGACTTGTAGTCTCCCACTTGCTTTTGAGCCCCTCCCAAAAGCAAGTCCCCTGTCTGCTTCAGTTGGCGACCAATGAATGATGATTCATCGTCATCCATGATACTCCCTCAGGGCTCCATTCAATACTCTTCTAATCCCCAATGAAGATAAGAAGATTACTCGGTAACGATGAGTGTTCGACCTTCACCTCTATATTCAAGCTTTATCTTCATAAGAGCATATGTAAGCCCTACCACAAGAATCATTCCTGCTATTCCTGAGATACCATAGACAGTTCTCAGGCTTCCTGAGAAGTCCCATAGTAATGCTCCGATGAACTGCCCAACCAGTCTTGTTGAACTCATTAGAAACTGATATGTCCCTAGAGCACGACCCTTCATCTCTTCTCTGACACCATTCACTGCCAGTGTCTTTTCCGCACCACTCCAAATAACAATGGGGGCTGCAAGCAAGATGTTCAAAATGAGTAAATCCAGAACTGTGCTACCAAGGGCAAATAGTGCTACAATAAAAGCTGTAGAATATGTTCCAATAATCAAAGCTGCCCGGATATTCCTATCAGTTGCTGATCCCACACTATACATCAGTATAACGCATGTGAATGACCAAGCGCTCCACACATAGGCATAAATCGATTCGGACAAGCCCCATTCATTGACCACTAGGTTTCCCATGTATGGGAACGCCAAGTTCATGACAAAGACAAAACCAAACATTCCAGCGGCAAAAATCCAGAAATTCCGACCAAGTCCTCTGAGTGTTATTACACTACCTGCTTTGGCTTTCATAATGATATCTTGTCCAAGAGATTCTCTAACACCACGGTACGTGGCTATCATAGCTACCAAAGCCCCCAGTGCTGCAAGAAGATGTAGGTCGCCAGCAACATATCCCATGTCTAGGAGAAGCCCGGCAATCACGGGACTCACTCCATCCACAAAAAAAGCAGGCAAGAGGACCATATTGAATGTCCTCGCGGCATTGACTCCACTTGTTTTAGCTATCTCATCAGCAGGAATTGCACTCGTCATTATTATGATGAAGGACCAACCAAGTTGGATTGTAGCATATTCTAGAGGTATAAACGGCCAAACTGGATAGAAACGAAGAGCGACAAGACCAGCGAACATCGGTATGAATGCAAATATCATGGAGTTCTTCCTACCAATGTAATCTGCAATTGTGCCTGATAGCCCATAGCCAATTATCGATGCTAATGTTCCTATAGAAAATGTGAAGCCTATCTGCCAAAGCTGATTTACACTGGCCTCGAGAAAGATACCAAACTGCCAAGCCCAGACACTAAATGAGAACTGTGCAATACCAGTCACGATAGCAAGACGGCGTAGGTTCCCACTCAAACCAAAACGAATTCGATCTTCTGACCCAGTTTGAACTATGGACTCCACTTTACTCGGACTTCCATAATCATGGTCATTCATACGAATCCACTCCGGAACGGAGAAACTGAACTACCAAACTCCTTATGACACTGACTGTCAGCTAAAGAGTCGTGTGACACAACCCTTAAAGTGTGCATTTCTCGATAGCAGATTCAAGCTCTGAATCTGGATGGAAACCCATAGTGATAACCCTGGAAGATGTAGACCTTCGATTAAATCGGGCAGTTACATTTGAGTGGCTGTATGCAAATGGTCTAGGTGGTTATACTTCTTCCACAATTGTGGGTCTCAATGTTCGTGGATATCATGGCTTACTTGTTTCTTCATTGAGTCCTCCTGTAGAGAGATGGTTAACTCTGTCAAGGTTAGATGAGGCACTTGTCAACATAGAAGGAGAATGCAACCTCAGCACAGAACAGACCAAGAGTGGAGTTACCCACCGGGGCTATCGTTATTTGAAGCGTTTCGAGCTTAATCCATTACCACAAATGGTCTACAAGACAGGATGTGTCGAACTAGAGAAGACAGTCTTCATGGCATATCGGCGAAATCTCACTGCGGTGAATTATGAGATTACAAATTCCGAAGAGACCGTGTTCACTGTAACACCTCTCCAGACATGCAGAGACCTTCATGCTAGACCTCCTCATCTCGACTTTACACCGCAAATAGAAATTGTTGATGAAAATGCCTACCTCTCCTTTGATGATCGTCCAAATAGTCCGTGGATGTATTCCTATACACCCGATGCAGAATTCATGCCCAGTGAGATAAGAGTCACTGAACCTCAAATCTACAGAAAGGACAAAGCAATGGGCCTGCCCCATGAGGAAGAGATGATTATTCCAGGTGTGTTTCATACTGTTTTAGAACCTGGCGAGCACTTCCTTTCATTTCTCTTTGCTGTGAGTCCAAATCGAAAGCAACTGATGAAGAATCTCGGCTCCCTAGCAAAAGCTCAGAGAAAGGACTTTGCGAAGCTTAGATTTGAAGAGCTGCGACGGAGAAAGATACTGAATGACCGAGCCTATTCCATGTCATCAAGGGAGAGAGACGAAGACATTGAGTGGCTCATTTTAGATGCAGACACATTCATTGTCGACCGTGCATCAACTAAGATGCGGTCTGTAATTGCTGGGTATCATGAGTTAGCTGATGTAGGATTGGACGCTCTCATCTCACTACCCGGTTTGACAATGTCAATTGGGAGGTTCCAAGACGCCCGAGCAGTCCTCATCAACTATGCAAGACACTCAAGATATGGGTTGGTACCAAATGATTTTCCTGATCGTGGTATACAGCCAGAGTATGACTCCGTTGATGCATCACTCTGGTTCATCATGGCTGTTCACAAATATATTGAAAACACAAATGATGTGGAGTTTTTGCGTGGTATCATTTGGGATACCATGGAGTCTATAATAGCCGCCTACAGAATCGGGACCAAATACAACATTCATGAAGACCATGATGGGTTAATAATCTCTGGAATTGATGGGGTAGAGGTTTCTTGGATGAATGAGCGAATTGGCGACTGGTGTGCTACTCCAAGGCTCGGTAAGTGCGTGGAAATCAATGCACTCTGGTTCAATTGCCTGATGGCTATGGGCGATATGTGTGAGCTAGTAGGCCGAGACCCATATGAGTTCAAAGCCGTAGCATCTTGGATACGAGAAGCATTTCAGCAGACATTTTGGGATGAGGAACTCGGTTACCTCTATGATGTGGTCACAGATGAATCAAATGATGTTTCCATTAGACCAAATCAGATATTCGCCCTAAGTCTCCCATACCCACTCCTTGATGAGATTCAAGCCAATTCTGTGCTTAAGGTAGTCACAAAAGAACTTCTAACTCCATTTGGTCTCCGGACGCTATCACCTTCTGACCCTCGGTATGCAAGAGCTTATACTGGAGGTCCGAAGAGTCGAGCTGCTGCGACCCACCAGGGTACAGTACATCCATGGCTTATTGGTCCGTATATCACTGCATGGCTCAATGTTAATGGCCGTACAGATCAGAATAGAGCAAAGGCTGAGAAGAGCATCTTCAGACCAGTTTTAAACGCTGTACGTCGTGGTTGTCTTGGCACAGTTTCTGACATGTTTGATGGTTCAAAACCACACCGTGATCGCGGTTGTGTTTCTAGAGCCAGAAGTGTTGCGGAACTTCTTCGAGTCTACTTCGACGAGCTATAGATGATTCATCCATAATACATTATATGCAAAAATGCAGGGTATTATTTGCAGTTCGTCGGTTTTTCCATCAGAGGTTACTAGGAAAGAACCTTTGATGATAACGCCAACAAATCAAGAACCCGCACTTTATCCCTCAATGATACAGGAGAAATGCGGCACGCTAGGTTTTTGGTGAGGTGTATAAGATGAAAAGAACTCACACATTATTTATCATAGCTCTTCTAATCCTGAGCTTTGCTGCCACAGCTAGTTTTGTAAGTGCTCAGACAACAGGAGAGCCAATCTTGTACGTGGCCTGGGATGTTTCCAATGAGCAGGACACGTTCGAGCATACTGAAGAGCACTCTCAGTGGATCTTTGGCCCACAACCAACGGTGGATATTAGTTATGCAGATAGTGGTACATCCATTTCTGAGAACCATTACAGAGTAGAGCCCAATGTGGATCTTCTCGTTGATATCACAATTCCAAAATCCTTCCTAGGCGAAGGCATTAGTCTTGATGTTGTCCAATTCTGGGGGTCCACTGGCGAAGATGGTAGTACATTCTTTGTATTGGAATACAACGTCACATTAGATGTGTGGAACAAGTTGAACTTCCGTACCATTGCTGGAGCTGATGCTCCAGTGGCTTCTGATTTTGTAGCACTCAATCTTGCAGAGTGTGCATATACTGTTATGCTGGACCGATTTGAGATTAGATTCGCATTTCGATTCACAGTGAATTTAATGAGTCGCATATTCTGGACTGGAATGCAGGCTATTGACACTCTTGGTCGTCCTGCGACACCATCTTGGCTTGCATCAGTCAATGCAGGAGGGTTTGCAGTTCCACCATTGGGTCTGGGTGTTGATATTGCCCCTCACATCTTCGAATTGCCAAAGTATTACTATGCAGAGGTGACTGACGGGACTGGTCAGATTCTCCATTATGTTGATGCTGGTGATGAGTTCACCCTTAGTCTCGAGGCAAACGAGGTAATTGGCGGAGCAGTATTACCATTCGTCACAACCTATGGTGAGTACACCCGGGACTACAACTGGTCAATGCCCCGTAACTACTTCTCACCTATTGCACAAATGGACAACTATACCGAGATGCCATTGGTAATCTTCTTTGCCTTCAATGGAACAGATGCATTCCCAATCGGTGGTTACCTTGACAATGTCACTTGGGATTACAACTATGATATCCTACAATGGACTGTTGATTTCGACTTCCTCTACAATGTTTCGATTGATGTGTCTGAATTATATGTTCTAACAGGCGCAACTATTGAAAATGGTGGAGCAAAAGTTACCTGGACTGGATCATTCACAGACAAGCTTGACCTTAGTGAAGATGATTACCAAATAGGTGGAAAAATCACTCCTGTTCCTTACTTCTGGTTCGTCATGAATCAAGACGGAGATTGGCTCCAACCACATCCCGACATTGAGAGGCATAATACCGTCAGTCTAGCTTATCAACAAGAATTCATTGAAGCCTTTCTGAGAAAGGATGGAGTAGTTGCTGATAGGGCAATTCAAGGTGATATCCTGAATTTGACCCTAAACATCCATGCTCCGGAGAGTATAATCAATGGAACTTCCTACATTGAAGTCAATGAGTACAATGTCACTGCTGATGAAGCACTTCAGATTGATATTGCAGGATTGTATTTCCACGTTCACAGACACAACATAACTATCTGGTTTGAGACAGAAGGGTTTGAGTCGAACTCAACTCATTATTGGCGTCACACTACACGACATTTCATCGTTGTGGACCTTGTTCATGACCTAGCTTGGTCTATCTCGACAGTAACGAAGTTTGTTTATTCGGTTAATGATGTCTACATAGGTACTGATGTGGACCTTGGTGTGGGACTAATCACAATCCATGACTGGAGTTTCGTTATTGGACCTGATGAGTCAATTATAGATATTGGTCTTGAGTTCACAGATGAAGCACCTTCTATGGTGGTAAGCTCAGCGCATATCTCATCCGGTGGACTTGGCTGGTGGCAGATGAATGCTTCAATTGCTGATCAGAACAACTGGGTGCTTTTCCCTGCTGGTCCTGAACCAGGCAACAACACTGAATCATTCAATGAAGAGGTTGACAGTGATGTCATCTGGAGTCCTGCGCACTTCATTCTAGGCGAGGTTGATTTCTTTGAGCCACAGAGGTGGGTGGTCACTTCAAGTGGTGCAATCGACCTTGATGGCAATGTGTTCACCACTGAGGATCAGTACTTCATTAAGAGAACAGGATACTGGCATGACTGGGGCAACACTTCTGTTGACAAGATGGAGGTTCTTGTAGGCTTTGACCCATCGCCTAATCGCAATGGTGATGAGTTTATCTCTGCCAACTGGATGGGTATACTAGAATTTGAACTTGCATTCGAGGCAAACGAGACCTTCTACTGGTATCACACAGATATGTCACCAGTCACTCAGAGTGAGCTTGATGAGATCCGAGATCTCTTATGGGCTGACCCAGTTGATGAACTTGCAGTTCCAGAGTACAAGTACGTAGCTTGGATGACTGAGAACCGAACCATCGATTTAAGTGGGATCACAGGACTTTCAAGCAACACATGGGAAAACACTTGGTTCTTCTGGGGTACACACCAAGCATTCATAGTTTCAGTCGCAGCGGGCAGTCTCTTAGCTGCACACTTCAGAGCTCAATACGCTGGCCTTCTCATCTTCAATGATGATCCCCTTGGTGCCTCTCCAATGGCACCAGATTTCTATTTTGAAGATGGACAGTTGGTCACTGATGAGGTCACACATCTGATATTGATAGATTCTGTTGGGTCAATTGAATTCCGACAGCCATTTGGTGCGACCAATGGTAGTGGCGAGGTCGTTGTATCAGCTGACACAGAAGTTGCCTTTGGAGTGTCAATCTATGATGTTGCTGTTACTATTTATCCACTTCAGATAGAACACACTCGAGGAGTTCGAGGTCCCTGGGCCTTCAGAGAGTCGTATGAGGGAGCTTTAGATTTTAACCAGAATGTCTTTGATTATGCAATCTCACATGCGACTGTTGATGAGATGGCATTTGATATATCATTCAATATAGACTTGGTCACCTACGATCGTTCGGATCCCTCTAGGTGGAACCATGCAGTTTCATTCAAGATTGATCAAAAGATAGGTGATTTCACCCTGGATACTTTTGACCAGAGTGTGTTGAATAATCGGAGCCTTGCAGTGAACTTCTTCGGCGTTCTTGGAACAACAGGTCGTACACAGCGTTCTGCTGGGGAACTACCACTTACTGACACAAACGCAGAGAGCGTTAGTGCGGAGTACTATCAGTTTGGACACAATAATATTCCATATGCTAATGTAACAATGGGTGGCCTCCCATACACATGGAGTGGTGATGGCCATGCGACTGTCAATAAATCTGGGTCTTCCACTATACCCATTGGTGCGTTCAGTGCTATGTACCAGTCGACCTCTGGGCAGACAGTGACTGACTGGACAGTTGATGCATCAATGTTGTTCATGACGTCTGGCTATGAGCGCTGGGGTGGACATGAGATTATCTGTGATCCCGTCTTTGTAGCTTATACCAGTGCGTATCAGACAGAGGGACCGACTACTCCATACGAACCTAATGGTGGTAATCCATTCACTCTCTATCTCGTAGTTGGAGTAGTAGTTGCACTAGTGGTTGTTGTCTGTATGTTATATAGACGAAGATAGACTATCATTTGAAGACCGGGCTCTTAGTCCGGTTCTTCTCTCTTATTTTCATTGAATTAAAGAAGTTCCTCGGGAAGAGTATCATTTACTGTAGTAGGATCCGTAAGATAGCTATTATCAGGTGGCATAATGACACTCCACCCTCTGGAATACTCGTAAGTGGCACAAGAGGCATAACCAAATGATTGCCATTCACTCATATCAAGAGGTATGGCTGCTACATGAGAATGAAAGAGGAGTGCAATGAGTGGATCGACGACTACCGCCACAACATCATCCTGATGCTTTGCCACTATCCCTCCCATGCAGTTACCGAGACGGTCACGGACTTCAACAAATGATTCTCCATGTTCAGGAACAAAGTCTTCTTGCTTCCACATTTGTTTGAAGGTTTCTCTAAATGAATCTAGATTGTTTCCATCATTACCAAACTTTACAGAATCCAAGCAAGTCATCTTCTTGGTCTTTGATTCAAATTCATCTGCTAAGATTTCTGCTGACTTCACAGCGATTTTCTCTGTAGCTGTATAAAGAAGTCGCACTCCAGTAGCTACTCTCGATCTTGCCATTTCGATGAGTTGGTTTTCCCCTCGTTTCGTAAGGTTCTGAGAGTTGAAGCCATCACACTCTCCAATAGTTATGACATACACCATCGTTCTAGGTTCAAGTCGTTTGCCAATCTCTCTCTCTTGGACGTATTCGAACATGGTGAATTCCCACTGTTTTTTCTCAGTTGATTCTCTTAATATAACTCAGTATCATAACTCCTTTCGCATATACCTATGGGTTTGCTCTTCTCAAAACCTCATACGATCCGTAACCTCCATCAAGATCATCAAGCTGAAAGGTTCCAAATGATTGAATGAGGAATGACATACTGCCGCTATCGCCTCTGAATGGTACAGGTACAACCTGTCCAGGGAATGCCTTGAGAATGTATCTCTGTCCATGCTGATCAGTCAATTCTAGTTCAGTGGATATTGGATATACACCATTCTCCTCGTAGGAATGATCGAGCATTTTAATCTCCTTCAAAGGTATATTGACTCCATCTTTGTAGATGAACCCCCCAGAACCAATGCGGCCATCGTTCATAACTACTGCTGCAGGATTAACACATAGATTCTCATTGAACCAGATGACAAAATAAAACCAATTTCCAATGCCAGTCCAGTCTCGGATGCCATAAGTGTGGTCTCTCTGACCAATACATCCTTCTATTGTAAATGTGTCCTCTCCAACCTTGACGGTTCCAGTCACTTTGCCAATCTGCTCCCAATGCATATCCCCTGTCTTCTTTCCAATCTCAAGCGATTCAGGGGTCATATGTTCACTATACTCATATGTATCACTGAATGCTGTGTAATCTAGAATCACCTTTGTACCAACAAGGTCGCTGATGACCTCGGGATTTTCCTGAAGCTTTGCGAAGTTTCTTGGATTGTTGAAAATTAGCATCGGTCCTTCAAACGAGTAGTGCCATCTGCCATCCTCCAAGCATTTATGCTCAACATTGGACACTCTGAATGATTCTGGATAACTGCTGGCGTCATCATTTGCATGATATGCACCAACAGAACCATCTGGGAGGAAGAGAAAGAAGAATGTCATTCCTTCCTTCTTATTTGGCTTAAACCCAATCCTACTCATCCCTCCAAACTTCTTCTCCTTGTCATAGAAGATAAAGTAGTAGGACTCATTCCATTCCTGTTGTGATGTTGCTGCATGTGTCAATTCCTCCAACGCGTTTCACTCCTACTCTAACAACACAACAATACCTTGATTCCCATCAAGTTTCACTTTCTGTCCTGTCTTGAAAATCTGGCATGCATTACGAATGTTAGTCACAGCAGGAATCCCAAACTCACGTGAAACGACTGCTCCATGTGATAGAACTCCTCCAGATTCAGTAATGAGCCCTCCAATCTTTGAGAAGACCGGAGTCCATCCAGGATCTGTTCTTGGTACTATCAAAATTTCTCCAGCTCTCACCTCAGGAATATCTGCGATTGTATCAAGGATTCGTACTTTTCCGGATATAATCCCTTGACTTGCTGGAATTCCCCTATATCCTTCAGTCGAATCTGGTAGTGGGTCTTCAAACTCTCTTGAACCAACCATGAATTTGGGAGGTGTTGAGTGTTCATACCTCAGAAACTCATTATGCCTGTCCTTTGCTAGTTCTCTGAAATAGTCTGGCTCAGGACCATTAACTCTCGCTTTGACAGCCTTTTTCAATTCTCTCCGATGTAGGAAAAAGACATGAATAGACTCCTCAAGATACCGTTCTTCAACCAATCTCTTTCCTATCTCCAAGAATACTCTACGGTTTCTTGCAATCCAACGATCTAGATTGTATCTTTGATTCTCTCTAAACCCTATGTATGTACGAGCCATCCCGAGTATTGTAGAGAAGAGCATCCACTTGATTGGTCCATACCGCTGACCACGTATGTGCTTCTCTGCAACTATCTCCGCCTTCATTCGCTTCTTTGTGATTAATTCCTCTGTACTCTTGTAATTCGGGATTGACTCACTAATTAGCGGTTTGAGAGCATCAAATACATACTCTGGAGCATCTCGCCATCTTGGATAGTATGGCTCTCTAGTAAAACCGCGGTCACCAAAGTCATCTAAGAATCTCGTGAATTCATTGAAGAAAGATTGAGCTGAAGAAAGGTCGCTTTCAATGAGTGAGGCATGCAATTCGTTGGAGGATGTGTTAAGGATGAGATTCTTCAAGGCATCATCGCTGATTGCAAACATGGCAAGTTGAATCAATCTTCTATTAGTTTCTGTCGTACTATGCTCAAGACCAGAGAGCAGTAAAGGATAGACTACTGAACCAGTCCTCTCCCCTAACCATCTTCGACATAGATAGTTCGTGATCAGATTCATTCCTAGCGTATGTACGGGGATGCCATAACGAACCATTCTGAAGTGCCTCATCATTACTTTATCTAGCTCCTCTGCTAATACCATCAGAGCCTCTATTGATTCATGTTGCATTGCATAACCTAGATCGACATCGAACTTCTTGCAGTAGGGATCAAAGACTTCTTCAGTCCATTTCATGTAGGAATCATTAGTTTTGGTCATGCTCCCATCACTGTCAAAGAGCATGACTCTGATCTCAGCCATTATCCTAGTCTTGAGAGCAAAGGGGAGCTCTCTCATTGTATCTTTTCCAAAGGGACCACTTCCTTCTGGAAAATAATTCAAGACATCCTCAGACCGGATAAAGGGGGGTATCTCGTTTACTACTTTGGTTCGAATGACATCAAGATTGAAGTAGACATGTCCCTTATGCAACTTTAGCAATTTTTCTGGAAGGTCTTTGTATCCCATGATAGCGTTTGTTTCAACATTCACAATGTATGTTATTTGGTCGCCTAGCAAATCGAAAAATAAAGGGGTTACTGGATCATTCCAGTAGTCATCAGCATATCCCCGGGTCCAGAATATATCATCAAGAGGTTCTTTCTCACCTCGCTTGATGGTTATCGGACGAGACTGAAGGATATGAATAACTCCCTTATTATCTAATGCCCATTCAATGTCTTGGGGAACTTTAAACAGATGTTCTATTGAACGAGCCAACCTTGAGAGATCCTGTATTTGACTATCAACTAATGAAGACTGCTGACTTTTTTGAGCAGGTGTCGTAACTAAGTCAATTCCCTGTGCTGCATCAACAGTCATAGTTTCCTTGGTTCCAATCTCTTTGCTCAAGATAACGAATTCGTTATTGGGACGCTCCTCAACAACATATCTGTCTGGTATAGTCTGGCCTGATACAACGGATTCTCCAAGTCCAAAATTCGATTCTATCATCATCTCGAATTCAGAACTAGCAAGCGGGTTTCGAGTGAAGAGAACTCCTGCACAATTTGCAGAAATCATTGGTTGTACGATTACAGCTAGTCGTACCAAATCATGGTCTATTTCATTTTCATTTCGATAGGCAACCGCCCGGTCATTCCACATTGAAGCAAAGCAATGCTTGACGTGCTCTAGCAGACTATCTGCACCATCAATGTTAAGGTATGTTTCATATTGCCCAGCAAACGAAGCTTCTGGCAAATCTTCAGCTGTGGCTGATGACCTTATTGCAACCTTTCCACAACCAAGTTCGGTATAGGCAGTTATTATTGTATCATGCATGTCAGATGGGAAAGTTGCGTTGTTTATAGCGTGTCGTAAATCCTCAAGATCAAGAGCTGAAGGATTGATGTTGTTTGCCAGGAGAAAAAGATGGTATACTTCAGTGGTTATGACAAAACCATTGGGTACATTGAAGCCAGCATTGATTAGAATACCTAAGTTTGACGCTTTGCCTCCAACAAGATGAACTTTGGTCGGGTCAAGGTTCCTAAGTTCTAGAATAAAGTCTGTTGAAATTGTGTAGACCTCCATTAGCCTTATCGATTGTTCCGTTTTGTGTTCAAATCTGTGCTAAGAGGCTTTCGGATTCCCTCGAATTCTAAGATGTGTTCTATATGTAAGGTTCATATTGCCTTGTGATTTCCAGTTTCTTGAGGTTTCAAGATTTTGAGAATCACTCCTGATAAAATGAACAAGTTGGATGGCCGAACCTGTTTCATTTGTGGTAAGTATCTACTTAACAACACCCCAGATGATTTAGCATACCTAAAGATTCACACAGGAGGGACCTCAAAGGTCAAACCTGACACCTACTATTTGTTTGCCTGTCCCAATTGTAATAAGCTCGCACACAAGAGATGCTGGTATAATGTTGGTGAGCGAAAAAGGAGAAAGGGATTCTTTGGTAAGGAGTGGCAGATGTTTTGTCCCAGCTGCGGACATGCTTTGACATCCCCTCGATCTGATCGTGAGGATTGGAACAGAGGATACGAGATACCCGGCCACCCTGATAGTGAACTCCTAGAGCTCCAAGTCCCGGAAGTGATGTCTTGGAAAGCTGGCTCAGTCTTTGGTAAGATTGGTCGTGCAATTGATAACTTCTTCCAAGCTGTAGGACTGGGCTCCCTAAGTGATCCTGAGAGGAGCTCAGTTGGAAAGGCTGCACAAAAGATTGGGAAGACAATACAAGATGTCGCTGAGAGAGTGTTTAAGCTGAACATCCCTGCTGAACAGCGGTCTCAGATTAGAGACCTCAAATGCCAGAATTGTGGTGCACCCTTACCATTACCTGGTGAGTTCGAGGATGCTGTCGTCTGTGCCCATTGTGGTACTGCACATCTTCTATAATTTCAATCAGCCGCACATCAATTGTGCTTGGGAACTCGCGCGAGATTCATTAATAAACGCCCAGAAACCATTGATGTTCAAGTAGCCAGTTGGAGGCTTTGATTCCGAATGCCAGTATATCTCGAGTTTAATGAGTCGACCTCTCAGTTTTTCGAAACCACACGAAATGCCAGCGATGATACAATTTTGCTGGTGATTGATGAAGCCCAGAAGAAACTGATCATGACCGTCCCCTCAGGAAAGACTATGATTACTCGCCGAGCCGCTGAACGTCAAGCCAGAGGTATCACAAAGACAGGCTTCCTCTGTAATGATGGTGGTCGATATGGCAGAGACCATGAGCTTGAGGTCTTGGGAGAAGGTGGTCAACTACCCGATCGCTTGAGAGAGAGTCCCAGAGAAGTTTACTAGAAATCGAGCCCCTTTGATGGGCTCCCAATCCTTTTTCAGGGAGTATGTTTCTTGATTTTCTAATCATTTCGTCCGTTTAGGCGAAAGGTTATATATTAACGATAGTGAATAAAAATCGAGGTTTGGCATAATGCAGTGCTGTGAATTAAAATTCAGCGAGATTAGAAACAAGGATGTAATAGACTCCGATGGAGACAAAGTTGGCGAAGTCATGGACTGGATCTTTGGCTGTGGTGAAAATGTCCTTGACCTGAAATATTTGGTAATTGGTGGTGGTAGGGTTGAAGAATTTCTTGAATCAATTCGCGCAAGACCTGATATTGATCCAGTAGTCAGACTCGAAGATGTAGACTCAATTTCTGATACGGTTCACCTTAAAGTTGACAGTGAAACTCTCAAGAAGACTCTCGATCCTGGTGTACTTGCAGAAACCTACATTACTTTCTCGAAACTTTCTGATGTAAAGGTCGTTGACTCTGATGGAATCAAGGTCGGATTTGTCATTGATATCTGGTTTGATAAGGACAATGTAATGTGGCTCGTTCTTGGTGGTGGTTTCTTTGAGGAACTGCTTGAACGCCTCAAGGCTCAACCTGACATCGACCTTCTTGTTCCGCCTTATTTCATTGAAACAATTGACCATAATGAAATTAGATTGAACATCAGTAAATTTCAACTCGAGTCAACATGTGAAGATGAATACAATAAACTCCAGAGGCAGCTGCAAGGACCGGAACCTCATGATGATGCTCGTTATGCACAACTGAGACTAGGTCGAGCTCTTGGACGAGGATTTGCATAGAACTCTTCAAGGAAGATTGTGAGACTCTCTTGCCAGTCTCACATTCTCTTCAATATTAGACGTGTTTCGTGACATTATATTTCATGGCTTTACTCCATGTTTAGAAAATTCAGAGAGAGATTTATTTGATGCATTAATCAACCTGGTTCATCGCTGTCACTTTTCCGTAGATCAAAAAAAGCCTGAACTAAAGAAAGCGTCAGAAGTAGATATCCTCCAAACAGACCTACTAACTGATGTGACTGTACTTCTGATAAGATGTAGATTAGTGACATGTTGAAAGATAGAATTGAACCAAAAGCGTAGGTGGGTGAAGTAACAGTCAGCTTTGGGATTTTTGTTTGTGCAGCTATTAGAAGCAAAAAAATACCTGTAGCCATTATTAGTCCGGAAAATAGGAAAGCATCGAAAATGTCAGATGCGATTTGCATAGCTTAACACACCATATTGGACTCCTAATAGAGGTGGTTATTCTTATCATATTTTTGCAGTGAAAAACAAACTACTTCATTGATTATCTTTGTCATTTCCATCGAGTGAGTCTCTCTGACCTGGGTCTGAAAGTTGCAGAGAGAGATTTGTTCCGTGCACGAATCAACTCAATTCTGCCCTCTCTATTTCTTGTATAGATAAGATTCATTCTTCCCACGTGCTTCGCCCACATCTCTGCAAAATATTCAGCATATTCCTTCTTTGCTCCAATGATGGTCGGAACAGCATGATAATCCTTTCTTGTAAAACGATTCCACCACATCGACTTTCTGACTAGCAGGTATCTAGGATTCTCTATGGGATTCAGAAGTTCCTGTAGCGCTTGCAAGTAGATAGACTTCTCCCTGTTACTGCCGCCATCCATTCGACAAAATACCTCTCCATATTCACCCTCTTCCACAACGACACGTATCACCATATAGTCAGTCGAAAACTCACCAATATGGCACAAAGTCTTGAGAATGGCTGAACCAATTTGCTTTAGGCTACTCTTGACAGGTCCATGTTTGATGAAAAGGTAGATTGCCTTGAAAGTTGTTGGTGCTAATATCAACATGCATAGCACGAATACGACAATCAACGAGATGACCAATGCCTCCAATGAAACAGGAGAGATGCTGTCAAGGTAATGGGACAGGAAATAGCCTGTTATGAAAAGACCCTCCCAGAATAGCGCTGAGATTGTATTCCGAAACACAAAACCTCGTGGAAGGTATACCTTTTGTGCCTCTATGTCCTCCACTAGTCGTACTCCTTCTTCTCCTCGACGAAGGGCAACCTCCCATGACTGCTGTATTGCTTCGCGGTTCTCTGCGAGCGAGAACATTCTTTCGTTGAAGTTCTTTAGATCTTTCTTCTCGAATGGTGGGTTACCAATACCCAGTCGTGCGAAACCATTCTCTATCACTGGTTCGAGAGAAGACACACCAACAAAGGCCTTGAATCTCCTCTGCATCGTATTGAAATCCTCGCCAGCGAAATAGGACTTTGTTTCAATACATACTAGGTGCCAGATATTTGCAGTCTTGTTGGGATTTCCCCGCTCGCTCCGAATGGCTCTTCCACGCATCTGATTTGAGAGCATATACGAGCCGACAAAACTCGCAAGTACTAAGGAATTGATAGATGGGGCATCCCACCCCTCACCAAGGAGGCTCTTTGTCCCAACAAGGATATTGATACCACCTACTGAAAAGAGGTCGGTTATTGCTCTGACAAGCTTGTGTTTCTCATTCTCTTTTACACTCACCTTAAGGTACCTGGAGTCATGGACGAGGGTCTTCAGACTCAACTCCTTTCTATCAATTCCAAGTGCCATCGCGCACTCTCTGAATATCTTTTCAGATTCCTCAGGTATGACGACGAGTGAGCCACTTAGAATACCTATCTTAGATGATCTCAGACCAGCGCGTCTGATTGCCTCAAAGATTGTAACTACTCCAATCCTATTTAGAATAGGTTGGTCCTCAATCGACTGTGGTAGAAATGCTAGTCTGATGTAGTCTGTAAGGATAACCATACGCAACTCATCTTTAAGAGAGTCACTCTCCCGCTGTGCTATTTCTACAATCCGTTGTAGCTTGGAGATGCTCTGTTTGAGGATCTTATCAACTGATGACACATTTCTAAGGAGGACCTTTCTCCGTTCGAGAGCTCCGATTCGTTTGAGTTCATCGCGAATCTCCTCAAGAAAAGAATCTAGCTTAGGTTTCTCTACACCTGCTGGATAGAGAATTCCGGTGAGTAGTATCTCTAGCCACTCGAGATTAAAGGATGGAATTCCACTTCTAGAATCTGCAATTATTTCCACGGCTTCATCTGGAATCTCTACGCCAAGATGAAACAAATACACTAGCATGCTTGAGAAGAAGTCGGGCTGATCCAGTATCTGTTCTAGATGAGATTCAGGGGGGTTCAACCAATCATGAGCCCGGACATAGTCCCTGAACTGATGCTGTGTCTGGAGATTTCTAACAAAGTTAGTAACCTCTGTTCGGAACTTAGCAATCTCCTCGCTCTCTGCCTCGGAGGGAGTAGAGAATACGACGAGGTCCTGATGTGGGCACAAGTTGCTTTCCATCACCAGCTCAGGAACTGGAACACGTGCATCAACTGGACCACAGAGTTCCATATATCTATCCCATTCAAAAGGAGGAACATCAAACGGCGGAGTTGCTGTGAGTGCGAGGGTCTTTGGTTCTCCGAGACCTTTGACTAAAGAAATGAGACTCCTCCACCAACTTGCTCTAAGATGATGCGCTTCATCCAATACTATGGTCTGAATCCCTCTTTCAATCAATAGTTCGACAAGTCCAGGAAATGGTGCATTTTTACTCCGTTTCTTTCTTTGGTCTAACCACGAGTGGACATCGCTTTCAGCATCATCCTCTTCCTCCAAGTCCTCTTCGACTCTCTCAACTTCCTCGATCTCTTGCAAGTCTTTGCTATCTTCCTCGATGTCTTCTTCAGGTTTCAAACTCATAGCGCTATGAAGTGCCTGATAGGTAGCTACAGTAATGAATCCTGGATCTGTTAGGTCTCTAGACACCCACTCTGGCATCGCTGAATTCTTCGGGAGGAACAACTCAAAGAGTCTATGCACCCATTGATCTCGAATAGCTAAGGTTGGTGCAAGAATAAGTGTTGGTTTGTTGATACGAAGAACAACTTCCAGACCAAGAACAGTCTTTCCTGAACCAGGTGCAGCAACCACATGCAGTTTATTATCATCAAGATGATCCTCTAACTCTGAGAGCACGCGGGCCTGATAGGGTCTCCACGTCGATTGAAACCTAACCTCTTCAGGAAACTCCATCATTGCTATTCGAATCCCAATTTCCCTTCATCTTGTGAGCTGTATCGCAGTATAAGCGAGGTCTCTAAAAGCGAGTACTTCGTGAAGACATATTAATCGATTGTGCAGATTGTCATTACCTGCCAATCGAAACATTGCAGAATGGACAACAAATAACTTTGCCTTCCTTCAAATCCTCAACATTCTCCAATGTGAGAGGACTTCCGCACATCGGACACAGCCAAGCATTCAATCTCTCTTGGATGTCGTCGATGGCAGGAAGAATCATTGCTTGGTCCTCCCCAGTCACCCTTATAGTGCAGCTGGCACCTTTCCTCCCAGCAGGTCCAGTAATACTGATTTGAACACCAACATTCTTCCCAGTGTACTTTCCTTTTGCATAACCACTGATGTTCGCAAATACAATGCCTTTAGTTGCATCAATGCTACTACTTACCTCAAAGAAGTTCGACTCATACACTAATCGCAGGGCTTTCTCGAACATTTCCTCGGGAGTCCACTCATTGACCTTGAACACGATCTCACCATGTTCGTGTCCCTTTAATCTCAATTCGAATTCTTCAGGACTAATCTGATCAGGTAGGAGCAAATCACACACTGACCGTATGATGAATGGTTTAGTACTAATAGTGTGTGCCTTACCTCTCTCATCGATATACGAAACACCAGCCACTATTTCTCCCTTCACACAGTCTTGAGTGGGTAGAAAATCAAATGTGGGACTTCTAAAGCCTCCCGGTTCTATCTTTGAAAAGCGACAGTCATCATCATCAACCAACTTCAACGCTTCCTTGGGGAATGAGAGAAGATACACGGTCACATCAGTAATAGTAAATTCTGAATCGTTCCTGACTTTAACCTTGAACCGCATTCGATTTCCAATGAACTCCCCACCACGAAGAGCAACAACTTCATCTGATTTGGACTGTGCTTTTGTGTCTACTACAAAAATCGACTTAGCAACTCCAGGTATTGGTCTTTGATGTCGTCTATGTTGATATTCATACCTCCTGTAAGCATCAGATTCAAAGACACCCTCTCGAAGTACAGACCACGCCTCCTGTGGGTGCGTCCTACTCATCTGTACTATCTCTGCCTCTTCTTCTGCTCCCTTTGATAGAGCCAAAAGGCAACAGACGAGGAACATGGTTATAACGATGATTCCAAGAGCCCCTTCCATCATACTCGGAAACTGCATCTAACTTTTTTCGCTCCACGATTATTATCGACCGATTGAAACTGAACAGAATGGACACACAACCACTTGTCCGTCACGGAGCTTCTGCACACTATCCAATGATAGAGGACTAGAACACATTGGGCATAACCATGCACTTAATCTCTCTTTGAGATCATCAATGGCTGGTAGGATCATTGCTTGGTCCTCTCCTGTAACTCTGATTGAGCATGAGGCTCCCTTCTTCTTCGAAGGTCCGCTGATATTTATATGCACACCAACACTCTTTCCTGTATACTTGCCCTTCGCTAGTCCCGTGATGGAACCAAAGGCAACACCTTCCTTGACATCAAACTCACTACCTACCTCGTAGAAGTTTGATTCATCAGTAATGCGTAGGGCTTTCTCGAACATCTCCTCTGGTGTCCATTCCTCGACCTTGATGACTATTTCTCCGTGTTCGTGTGACTTTAACTTGATTTCAAAGTCTTCTGGAGATATCTGATCTGGTATTAGAAGATCGCAGACTGACCGAATGACGAATGGTTCTGTACTGAGTGTATGTGCTTTTCCAGTCATATCAACATATGAAACTCCAGCAACAATCTCTCCCCGTACACAATCCTGTGTTGGTAGGAAGTCGAAGGTCGGACTTCGAAATCCCCCAGGTTCAATTTTCGAGAACTGACAATCATCCTTTTTGCCAGCCAGTCGAAGAGACTCCTTGGGAAATGAGATCAGGAAAACAGTCACATCTGTTATCATATATGGTGTTTCGTTCAGGACCTTGACCTTAAACCGCATTCGGTTCCCAACAAACTCACCACCTCTAAGAGCCTTAACTTGCTTCTCAGACATGGCTGGAGGTCGATGTACTTGTCTTATTGCCTGTGAAACTCCCGGAATGGGTCTGGTGGTCCTCACATAACTTCTGGGTTCAGGTTCTCGACCTATCTCACGCCAACTGATGGTAGGTGATGGTCTCCGGTCCGATTTGAAGCCTATCTCTTTCTTCACACTAGCTGAAATCGTTTCCTCCTTCTTGATATCTGATCCCATACATCCAAGTGCCACAGCGATGCACGCTAGGAAGATAAAGAGGACAATCAGTATTCCATTGATTAGACTATCAATGAACTGTAGGAGCATTAGCATTTATCCCATTCCCACCGGCCAAAGTGACTCTTAACCTGTGAGAGCTTTGACGTGGAGCGCTTTAAAATCTTTGATGGACGGGAGTAGCTTCAGTAGAAGTCGGACATCAGAGAATTATTACGACCATAAGAACTCCAATAATTGTGAGGACTGTTCCAACAACCACCTGTCTGTTTACATCTTCATTTAGGTAGATTGCAGAAAGTGGTGCCGTGAGCATTGGTGCTGATGCCACAATCAACGAGGTTACTGTTGCGCCAATTAGCTTGATAGCGTAACTGTACACTACAAGACTCAGTCCAAGTCCAACTATTCCAATGGCCAGAGCAACTGCTGTAGCATGTTTTGTTGGAAGGACCCTTTCACCCCTTAACGAGAAGAGGAAGACTGGTACAAGTAACAAAGAAGCGGCAAGCATCCTGTAAAAGTTCGCTTCAGCAGGAGGCACCCCACCAAGACCGTATTGAAAGATGACATCGCTCGAAGCCCAGCATATAAGGACTAGGAATGAAAGAATCAAGCCAAGTCGGAGATCACGTTCACTCCAGCGACTAGAATTTGCTGTTTCATTCTGCTTGGCTCTAGCTATCAAAATCACACCAGTAACAACAATCAAGGCACCTAGAACTCTCTGAGGAATAACAGGTTCATCTAAAAACAAGGCTGCAAGGAAATATACCAATAGGGGATAGCTCATAGCTATCGGGAAAGCTCTGGCCACCCCTATTCTCTCCTGACTATAGAAGTACATTGCATCCCCAATGACGATGCCTATCACCATGGAGAAGATGAGTGGAAACAGAGATTCCACAGGGATTGTGAATGTGATGGATCCTGAGGCTGCAACTGCAAAGAGATAGGCGACAGGAAGACTGACCCACATCCTGGTGAACATGATGTCCATGACACTGATGCTCTCGCTCATCTTTTTGTAGAATATATTTGTCACTGCAAAGAAGAGCATCGCTAGTAGTGCACTGATTACCCCTAGGATGTAGGGTTCAAGATAGAGTTGCATTATCCATGTTCAGTTTGTTTTAGCCTAAGAACTTGGTGCAAACGGAAGTTGTTGCTAGAAACCCTTATCGCATCTCAAACATATCTGTACACGAAGAAAAGGTGCGGATTCTTTAAAGTGAAACGGGAGTTTTTAATTATCAAGATAGACCAATGTCTGAGTGCATTCATATTATCACTCCTTATGATCTCCGCCTTCTCTTTTGTACCAGCGAGCGCAAGTCAGAATCTTGATGATTTTCCAGTGGGATTGATACTTGAATACGAAAAAGAATACAAACATATGAGTGGCCCCATTGATGATACATTTACAGTACGTTATGAGGTACTTAGTAGAGTAGAGGGTTTTGACAGTAGATTCGTAATCGTGCGTACAATCACTGATAACAATGAAATAACAAATGAAACATTCTATCAGGACTATCCCAACGGTAGCCTTACTGTCCATGAATTAGCACCGCTTTGGATTAACCTGTCGAGTTTGGAGAATGTCGACAAGGTGACGTTTGGATGGCGTGTCTACAACATCACCAGCTATGGCACTACGGGTTGCTCATTACACCATGAGGAAGGATATGATGAGGATACGATAGGGTACGACTCACATGGCATTTTTGCCAGCGGGTATTTCTTCCATTTCAATATCGATGATCCCTTTGGTACCAACAGTCTTTCGACAAAACTGGTCAGCAGTAACTCGAATCCTGTGCTTCCCTCATCTCCCTATGGTTGGTTGCTCACATCAATTCTGCTCCCAGTAATCGCACTTGAGATAGTCATAATTGGCTCGTTAATTAAGAAACGGAGAGTCCAATCAGGTTTGATTCTGCAGTAGTCCTCACTTTCTATTTTGCCGTTCAAGTTTTTTCTTATAATATGATTCTGACGTATAGATGGCTCCGATTGGATTGTGAGCAAGAACCCTATCCTTTGCAACCAAGCATGTGACTAATGCATCTGAGTGCTTGATGAAGAGAGAGTCATGTCCAACACAGAGGCCCATGATGACATTGAGACCTGTACCTTCGGCATTCAACACCATTGCCTGACCAATTGGGTTACAGACACTCTCATATTGTCCTGGGCGTATCTTCTCATCATCCCGGAGACCTATGTCTTCCTTTGGAATGCTTCCTGTCTTGCAACAGACTGACGCAACCTCAAAGCCATTCTGTTTGTAGATGTTGGCGAGAGTCCTTGCCTCACGTCTTAGACCAATGCAATACGCGATGCCAAGTTTCTGGATGCCCATCCGTTCAGCAAACTCCATGGTCTCCTCCACTCGTGTCCACTCACAATACCCTGTTGCCTCCACCCTCGCTGACTCTTGGGAAATCCTTCTTATTCCTGGGTCATCATACTTCGCTCTTGCCTCCACAAGTACTTCATTGTGAGTCTGCATTGGACAAAAGTCCCCAGAGGGGAGATTGTCCAGTTCACCAGTGTAGCAAGCAAATCTGCCACAGTCTGTGCATCTGGCCATAAGTCTGCCTCAGGTGAATTGGCTTATCATTCCACTAATATTTCTATCCAACACTTCTTCGAATGAGTGGAATTGTTCACCAATCTCTCTTTAAAATGGAGAGGTCAATTTCATCTTCCTATAGACACGCCGCAAAATGGACACATCACAACTTTTCCCTGTCTCAAATCATCTACATGTGTGAGCGATAGAGGGCTTGAACATATTGGGCAAAGCCATGCATTAAGTCGTTCTCTAAGATCATCAATAGCTGGAAGTATCATCGCTTGGTCTTCACCAGAAACCTTGATCTTGCATGATGCACCTTTTGCTTTTGCAGGTCCTGAGATATAGATTTCAACACCAACTTCTTTTCCTGTATATTTTCCAAGTGCAAAACCAACAATCTTTCCATAAATTGTTTCATCTGTTTCTTCGATTTTGCTACTTACTTCAAAGAAGTTAGACTCATCAATGATTTTCAGTGCTTTCTCAAACATCTCTTCGGGAGCCCATTCTTCTACTTTGACATCTATTTCCCCAGATTCTAGCTCCTTCAACCTGAGCTTGAAATCATGTGGGGATATCTTATGAGGTAGCAACAGATCACAGACTGACCGAATTACAAATGGTTTTGTGTTTCTCATTTGTGGTTGACCATGCATATCTAGAAATGAAACTCCAGCGACGATTTCGCCTCTCACACAGTCTTGAGTAGGTAGAAAATCGAATGTCAGACTATGAACTCCTCCAGATTCGATCTTTGCAAAATGAACATTGTCAGCGTCACCAACAAATCTAAGGGCATCATTTGGATAGGAGAGTAAGAATACTGTGACATCAGTGATGACATAAGGCGAGTCATTTACAATCTTCACCTTGAATCTCATTCTGTTTCCTATGAACTCTCCTCCACGTGTAACTTGAACTTGCATTTCTTGTGTCTTTTTATCGGGTTTCGTAAGACTCTGGCTTCGTGGTTCGCTCTCATATTCCGCGTCCCAAATCTCACTCAGGGATTTCGATACACCAGGGATTGGTCTTCGATGTACACTGTCTGCCATTTTTGTCTTTTGCGACTCACTTTTCAGTAATCTATGAAGACCTCTTGGAATTGATGATTGATACTCTTCCGGTATATCACTTTTTATTGTTGACTTTGGTCCAGATTCCAGAATGCCCTTGAACGACCATCCTGCACAAGCTAGTGAGAAAATAATGACCACTACAGCAAAAAAGAAACTACCTTGATGTCCACTTAAGATAAAGGGAACTGATATTACAACGATAAGTAGGAGAACACACAGGTTTAATCCTGAGTCTTCAAAGTTTTCAATCTTGATTCTATCCATCAAGTTCCCTCAATCAAGACATGCAGTATACCTATCTACTGCTTTATTAGCTGTAGTGAGAGAATATAGGATTTTCCTGATGTATTATCTGGGTCTTTTATGTCAGATCAATCTCATAGATTATTGAGGAATTAATGGACTCGCAGCATCGAAGGATATTCTTGGTACTCTATCTCCAGGCTTTATCAGAAGCTGGCAAGGTGTTCTTTGGAGGTTCACTAGCTTCGAATTTCTTCACGAGGGCAACAAGCTCAGGAATCCAGTCAAGTCCGAGTTTTTTGACCTTTTCCATTTTGGGTACACCATTTCGAGTCCAACCACGTCGCTTGTAGGCTGCATCTGTAAGAAGTCTATACTGCTCCTCTCTATGCTCTCGAAGTTTCTTGTTTTTCTCAGTTGTATTCATTCCAGAGATGTTAATTCCTAGCTTCTTTAGCTGTTCATCATAGCGGTCAGCTCGTGACTCGTACTCCCAGTCTGTCACTGGACCTGCACTCCTGTATGGTATGAACGAGTCATGAATCCTTAGACCCTTACCCTGTCTGATGTTGAAGATTCTCTGGAAGTTGTAGACCTTCTCACTCATGAGCAAGAGGTCATTTCCAGTCGCCTTCTTGCCACTCATAGCTGAATAGAATCTAGCATAGAATGCAACATGTCCAGGTACTTTTGCAGGCTCTGCAGTTTCCTTGTTGTCTGCTGGCACAATATCGTTCCAGGGCAACTTGCAGAGTCCATTGAGTCCAAACCAGGTGCGCCACATGGGGAAATAATGAAGAGCTTCTGCCTTGTCTTCAAAGGTTGGCAAGTAGTTGTGAACTTGGTCCATGAAGATCAACCAAGCCTCATCATGCTGCGGTCCCTTCAGTGTGAGACCATAGCCTCCCTGTTGAGCAAGACTCTCCTTGGTCACGTACTCGGAGTATTCAAGCCCTTTGTGCTCCATCCCTCTGTCCTGCATGACTTGTTTGTCAACCCCAAACTTGTCACCAAAGTAGCCCTTCAGATAGTGGATTCCTTTCCCAAAATGTTGACCACCAAATCCCTTGCCCTCTGCCATCTCATGAAGGACAGCCAGTGCCTCCTCTGCAGCTCCCCACTTCAGTTTATGACCACCGGTAGCCTTCACATCAATGTAGCCTTCCTCAAAGAGCTCCATCACGAAAGCCATGGCTGTTCCAAAACTGATAGTATCAATACCATAGGCATCACAGTAGAAATTCAGTTCTGCAATCCAGTGAGGTTCAAAGACCCCAATGTTTGACCCGCAACCAGCAATTGTTTCATACTCTGGTCCATCCACTACGACCGTCTTTCCTTTGAAAGATCCAGTGTTTGGAACAAATCCCTCAATACAGTGACTACAGTTGATTGCACAGGGTCTCCAGCAACCGTCCCATCCTTTCCCACTATTGGTGTAGATTGTTTCCCACACAACGCCAGCGAGTTTTCCCGCTTCGGGGTCTCCACCTGTTCTGAAATTACGAGTGGGCAGTAAGTCGAACTCATCCATGATTGATGGTAGGTGTGCAGTACCAATGGTCCTCATCCTGTTTTGCTTATCATCGAGTTGTAGAATCTCGCCAGAATGGTCCCTGCCAACAGCTTTGACGCCTTCAATGTCTGCAGGTCCGTTCATCTCAAGAGTAATCTTGTCTTTCTTAACAACAATTGCTTTGAGCTTCTTGTTTCTGAAGACAGTTCCGATGCCCCCTCTTCCCGCCTGCTTGTACCTTGGCATATTTCTTCTCATATCCCACCAGGAGAAGTTCAGACAGCCCATCCAGGCATATTCAGCTCCTGGACCTGCAGTGACCACCGCCATGTCCTTGCCATCCTTCTCAGTGTGTCGTTCACTCAATACATGAGTGATCTCGTAGGCGGTTTCTGGTAGGTCTTTCGCGTCGTGAATCTCAATCTTACCGCGGTCGCCATCTATGAAGATGTATACATCCTTCTTGGCCTTACCCTGAATCTCCATGGCGTCAAAACCTGAGAACTTCAGATTTGGTCCAACATATCCTCCAACATTGCTATCAATGGGAATTCCCGTTTCAGGCGAGATTGAGGTCACAATAGACTTGCCAGCTCCAGGATATTGAGTGACACCACCCAAAGGTCCAGTGGCAATACATATCTCGTTCTCGGGGTCATCCCACTTGACTATTCGGTCCTTGGGGAGACCGTTCCACATCAGCCATAGATCGAAACCTTTTCCTCCTGTAAAGGTCTCTTTCATTTTATCATCTACTGGCTTGATTTTAATTTCATTGTTACTCAGATTCACGTAGAGCGTCTGATTGGCATAGCCACGCTCGATGATTGGTATATCATAGGTGAACTCCTTCAGCATAGTATCACCAGCAAATCTCTCTGCCTATCCTCAGGCTATTAGCCGCCTTCGTTGCTTGCTGGCATTTGAGTTTTGTCGTTGCCGACATGTTTGGTTGTACATAATGGGCTTCTTGAACCACTCGACTGACTTATTGTTGCGAAATATGGGTTTGATTTTCGATTCTTGATAGGAAGTATTCGATTTATGGATGATAGAATAGGAGATGTCTTTTACTATGAATCTTAATAGATGAAACTACTACACTTATGTACACGTTTACATGAGTGGCCGCGCCTCTCTATGATTCGGAGGCGGATGTTTGCATAAGGGATGTGAATGCAGAGGTAGACTTATCCTTCTATTTGGAGTTAGTTTTATTATTCTACTCGTACAACCTCTGATATTCCATGAGCCTGTTATCTTTGCACACAGCGTATCAAATCCAATCGAGACCTATTCTCATTCATTAAACCCTCATGATCCAATCTCAATTACAAAGGCAGATGATTTCGAGAATCTTGGTTTCGAAGGAAACGGTACTGAGGCTAATCCCTATTTGATAAGAGACCTAAGTATAGAGGCAGTGGATGCTGTAGGAGGCATCTGTATAAGTGTAGTTTCAACATCTGTCTATTTTGTCATCCAGAACTGCGAGTTATTTTCAAAAGATGATAAGACTGGAACAGGAATCTACTTCGAGAAGGTTGTGAATGGTGTAATTTCTGGTTGCAGCATCCGCACACTTTCTATTGGAATCTCTGTTCTCAAATCTGAGAGGTGCGTGTTTAAGGAGAATGAGCTTTCCGGACTTGGAAAGGGGATGTATCAGAGCCAGTCGATTTGGATATCTATTGAGAAAAATACAATAACAGAATCTGGTTATGGATTGCACCTCTATAAGATGGACTATTCTGAGGTTGAGGGGAATTTCATAAATCTGTGTAGCTATGGGGTTCTCATTGAAAACGGGGTTGAGATTCTGACCCAATCAAATCAGATAGCGGGTTCCTTCTTTGGTTTGTATTTTCACAACTCATTGAGAGGTTCATCCTTCAGAGATACGATTCAGAATTCACAATATGGTCTTTATGTAGCCTATTCTCAAGAATGTAACATTACCCTCTGTGAAATGGTAGGCAGCAAATACGGAGTGGCATTACTAGAGGTCGACCAAGGGGTGATTTCATCTAGTCTCATTAGGGCGAATTCTGAACATGGGATTTACCTCAAAAATACACGGAATGTTAAGATAATATCCAACACAGTCTTTGATAATTCGAGGGTTGGAGTGTATCTGTTAGGAGTCAGTGGTGCAACAATTCATCAGAATGAGATCGGTTACAATGGTGGTTCTAACGCTGCAGACTTTATTGGTACTGCAGGTAAGGGTCTTCTTAACAATTGGGACACAAATGCATGGTCCAATTATGGGGGCGCATCTAAGTATCAAATCTCTGGAGACCGAGGGAGTTTTGATAATGATCCTCATTACATTCTGTATCTGGACTCACCTACTGACATGGTCCTAGAGGGACCAGCGAATGGTGTCATTACCTGGTTTGCTTCTGCATTCAAGCCAGATTTATACTCCATTAAGGAAAACGGAGTTGTGGTCGATGAAGGTGCTTGGGATGGAGGCAACATTACAATATCTTTCTCTCGTCAAGATCTTGGGGATTATGTCTTTTCTGTCATAATAGAAACCCAAAGTGGAATTTCTATGTCTGATATGGTAATTGTGACAGTCCAAGATACAACCAGTCCCGATTGGCTTTATGTCCCTGAGGATCAAACAGTCGAGTGTGGCAATAGCCTTCGCTATCAGTTGGAGGTATCTGATTACTATGGTATCTCTGAGTGGTGGGTAAACGACACAGAATTCAGCATTGAAGCTGGACTTCTTAAAAATATGAGCATCTTGCAATATGGCATCTATCACTTGGAAGTCAGAGCATATGATCCCTCAGGGAATTATGCCTCATGTATCTTTTGCATTGCAGTAGTAGATACTGTGCTACCATCAATTGATTCTCCTGACGACATTATATTTACAGCGGGAGAAACTGGAAATTCTATCAGTTGGACAGTTTTTGATTATAACCCATCAAGATATGAAATTCTCAAAGACGGTGTGATAATCCAAAGTGGTGAATGGACTTCAGATATGAAGATGATTCAATACTCCCTGGACGATTTGTCCCCAGGAACCCATGCGTTCATGTTAATCCTATATGACATTGCTGAGAATAGTATTTCAAATGATGTTCAAGTCACTATTGAAGAGCCTATTACCACTGAAACTCCTACGACCTCGATGTCTACAGAACCGGTGACTTCTCCAAAAACTACTGACACAGAAATGGCTGGATTAAATATACTAACACTGGGTATTCTAGGCCTTGGAGCTTGCTTCGTTTCAGTCATTATTCTATTTGTGTACAAAAGGAAACTATAATTGACTTATCTGAATGTAAGTGAGTTTTTGCATACTTCCCATACCTCAATTTGTTAACTAAACTGGATGAATTTAGTTTTCAATCTAGTTGAAAAAAGCAAGAATCTATTGTCGTTATATTCCCATTACTATTTTCTTCAATAAAGGTTAAATGTTTTAGATGATAATAATATCAGAAGAGAATGGAGTTCTCGTAGTACATGTCTCAAAAAGATGATCTTTTGGTAGCTCTAGGTGTTTGGTTGATCTTTGCTTCGATTATCCCTTGGATCTGGTCAGTCCCTGTATTCTCCAGCTTGCTTCTTGGTTTTCCCTCAAATATGGATATGTTTGATTATCTGTATCTTTTTTCCCCCACTGTAGTTATTCTTCTAAGTTTAGGCCTAATTAAAAAAGTATCTTGGACTCGGTATGGTTTGATAATCTTCATGCTATTTGGCTTGGTGTTAAATGCAAACCCTGTGGGAGTCACATATACTGCCATCATAATTGGTCTTCTGCTTTTCAGTAATGGTCCTCTTCTAACAAGGGAAAAATCCACTCTACAACAGACTAAAAGCAACACCATGGAATCAATTTAGTGAGGTTTATCATTGAACCTAAACCTGGGAGTTGTGCTTTTATAACACAAACAAACAGTCCGAGTCAGATTGTCGGGGCATTTTTCATATTTACTTCTCCAATCCCACTTGCATTCTTTGCCTTAGACTTTTACCCATGGGCTTTTCCAGGCTTCTCTCTTTTTCCCTCACCTAACGAAGTCTTGCTTCTCTATTCTTTCTTTATCATGATTCCACTTGGTTGGTGTCTTACTAAAAAAATGAAATGGGCAAGAGAGGCGGCAATTTTGTTCGTAATAGTAAGTATACTCATGAGTCTTTCTTCGATCTGGTTTTCTTTTTCACAATTATATTATACTTCATACGATTGGATTGAAAGTCTGATTTGGATGATGGCAAATTTCCTTTTCCTTGGATTGCTACTCTCTGATTATCCATTGAATTCTACCTCTCTTAATGACACATAGACTAGTATTGGTAAGTAGATTAATTAGATTCATTTGTACCCCGTAAAATTGCTTGAGGTGAAGAGGTTGAGCGATGAGCAATTAGTTGAAGTATACAAGGAGAGAACAAAGAAATCAGCTGTGCTTTTCAAGAAGTCCATCCCGATGCTTGTTGGGGGTATTGGTGGCTCTGCTCCTTCCTATGATCCCTATCCGCTCTATGTGAAGAGGGCAAATGGCTCAAAGATTTGGGATGTGGATGGAAACGAATACATAGATTTCAATCTATGTTGGGGTGTTCTTCTGGTAGGTCATAGACATCCACTAATTGTGAGTGGTCTGGTTGACCAAATTGAACATGGAACAATGTTCGGCTTACCTCATGAAGAAAGCATTGAAGTTGCTAATGCGCTCGGTGAACGATTTCCTATAGAGAAAGTTCGATTTGTAAATTCAGGTTCAGAATCTACCCTTTATGCAATAAGACTTGCACGTAGTTATACTGGAAAGGACAAGATCATCAAGATCGAGGGGTCCTACCATGGTGTTATGGATTCATTACACATAAGCAAGAGACCCCGTCTAGGAGAAGCAGGTCCATACCAGCGCCCAAGTCGAATTCCATATGGCAAGGGAATAACTCCAGGAACTGTCGAGGACACATTAATTGCACCTTTCAATAATGCTGACATTATCAAGAGTCTACTTGAAGAGCACGTAGGAGAGGTGGCTGCAGTAATTGTGGAACCTGTCATGATGAATGCTGGCGTAATCCCTGCTGAAAAGGAATATCTCAAAGAACTTAGAGAATTAGCTAATGAGTACAATATTCTCTTGATTTTCGATGAAGTGAAGACAGGTCCCAAGATTGCCTATGGTGGAGCCACAGAATATTTTGGAGTGGAGCCAGACCTAATTGCTCTAGCAAAGGCAATTGGTGGTGGACTACCTCTGGGTGCCTGTGGTGGAAAGGCGGAGATTATCGATGTAATCGACGAAGAAGGTCTCTTTGGTACATTTTCTGCAAATCCCCTATCGATACGAGCCAGTAAAATAACTTTGACTAAAATACTCACAAGGGATGTCTATAGCAAGCTCGATAAACTAGGTAACAATCTTCTCAAGGGCTATGCTGATATCATCAAGGACCATAGGCTTGAGGCAATAGTACAGGGGATCAATTCATGCGGTGGTATTCTCTTCACGAAGACTCCTGTACGGGACTATCGAGCATGGACCACAGTGGACAAGGTCCGAACGCATAGATACTGGATCTCAATGGCCAACGAGGGAATAATTCCCATGGCGTATGGTGCTGATGAGGAATGGCTCGTGTCAGTGCAACACACAGAAGAAGATATTGAGAACCATCTTGAGGCATTTAAGAAGGTTGCACCCAATATTTAGTGCGGGGTTCCAAAGCATTCATTGTTCAACGGAAAAAACGCAAAGCACTGTGTTCAATATCCTACACGTGAGGGGCTAACAATTGCACCGCAATACCCACATTCGATATCATAGCCAATCTCAAGTTGACGAACATTTTGCTTGGACAACTTGGAACCGCAGATAGGACAGAGCCAGGATTCTACTTTTTGATCTAACAAATATCTCGGTTGGTGATGTTCTATCTTTGGAGTATTCGGGTCTGGTGTATTAAGCCACTGCCACCAAGCATGAAGAGTTACGCTTCCTTCTTCTCCAAAGAGAGGCGGTACACGACGAATAGCAATTGTTGTGATAAGCGACAGAATTACCAGCATAAGCAACAAGAGTATGACATAGGAGTAAACTTGTAGACTTTGCAGCAATAGCATTCTCATCCTTCACCTACCTGAAGTTATTATGAATAGTTGCCATCAAAGTATTAGTAAGTACAATACAGAATTAAGGTTCATTAGAGTTAGTCATAATCTTCACTTAAGCAATTGTTTGAATTGAGATAAACCCTTTGAGAGTTTCTGAATGCAGGTTTTAATTAGAACCTACGCAATTAAGAATCCTCGATTTGTGATTTGCCATAGTGGAATTAAGCCCCAAATGTAGGCTTCAACGTGTTATGAGAAAAACTTGATTTCAGAAAGATGTGCCTCGTGGGGGTAATTTGAAGACATCATAGGAAATGCCAATTACAGGAATTGCATTTCGAATAATAGCGAATCTCTTTCTATCTATGCTGAAGGTTATTTCCACAAGATTGGCGTTTACCTTAAGGAGCTGCTGATAGACTTGGTAATCAGAGTAACCTAGTTCTTCCCAAGGAGCATTTCCATCTCTTTGGTACCAGTGGTCCATATAATTCACCTTTAATTTTTTAGGCATTTCCTAGCCACGAACTATGTTATGCTAATTCTTACCGACTCATTTTGAATTTGGAAGAGGACGTAACATCCAATTATGGCAGCAAATTCTCTCTATCAATTAGCAGAGGCTAGTAAAAGCATAGGCATTTTTTGGCAATGATTGATACCAACGTCCAAAAAGGTAAGTAGACCATTTGAATTTTATATAGGTAAAATGTTATTCAAATCATATTTACTTTGTATCAATGGATATTTTAATATACGTCTGTTACATAGAATAGCTTATAAGCGATATAAATTACTTCACGCTCCAACATCTCGGGGTACATTTGCCACCACCATTTCTTTGGTGATTGACAGATGATAATATATGATATAATTGAGTTAATGGAGATATTTGAAGAATTCACGATATCTGTATTAGTGATGTTCTTCGCAACAGTGCTATGTTTGCTGCTGTACAAAGCCAAGAATTACTTTACTCAACGCCTCATGGGTTCAAAGGAAACCCTGCTCAATCCACAATTGACTACCATGATTTCTAATAATAAATAAACATCTGATATTCATCCGCAAATAAACAAGGGAGTTCTGAATTTGGAAAACATACCAGTGATCATTGGAATTGGACTCGTTCTGGCTTTTATTGCCTCAAAGGTATTCAAGAAATTTGGAATTCCACAAGTTGTTGGGTTCATGGCTGTAGGAATACTCCTTAGGATTTTGGGAGTTATTACTCTTGAATACATAGAAACCCTTGGCGTGATTTTCTCACTTGCCCTTGGTCTAATCGGATACAATATTGGATTGGAACTCAAGACAAGAATTCTGAGGGGCAGAATTCGGAAGATCCTACTCATTGTTATTCTTGAAGCTACATCCGCCTTTTGGATAGTTGCCATTCTGGTCTATGTAGCCACTCAGCAATTATATGTCGCCTTAATACTTGGCTCAATTGCCAGTGCAACAGCTCCAGCTGCAACAGCAGATGTAATCTGGGATCATGAATGCAAAGGTCCTGTTACAGAATCTCTTATGTTTGTCTTGGCAATGGATGATATTATTGCTGTCGTCTTAACTAATGCCGCCATTGCCTATGCGATTTTCATTTTAACAAGTACAACAGGGGGTATACTTCTAGTACTTGCAAGCCCATTGCTTATGACAACGGGTTCGATTATTGTAGGCAGTATCTTTGGTGTCGTATTCACACAGTTTGTTAAGATTGAAGAGAAAAAAGCTGTGATCGTTGAGCTAGAACTTGCTTTAGTCATCCTTCTCGTTGGTGTCATAGATTATCTAGGCTTCAATGACATTCTTGCTGCTATTGTATTCGGTGTGATTGTTGGCAATGGTGTTCCAGAAGAAAAACAACAAGGACCTCATCTTTTGGAAGTAATTATGGCTCCGATTGTGATGCTATTCTTTGTTCTGGCTGGAGCTAAGACCAACTTTTCAGTTTTTGTGGGGGGTTTAGGTGGTATCGTAATTCTTCTAACACTGCTATATATTGGGGGAAGAACATTTGGCAAAGTGGTTGGTGCACGCATAGGAGGTATTCTAACATCATCTGAACCAGTAGTGAGGAAATACCTGGGAATCTGTCTTCTAAGTCAAGCTGGCGTTGCACTAGGACTCAGTGTAATAATAGAAACTGAGTTTACAGCTTTAGGCGGTGAAGCTGCTCTTTTTGGAACCATCATTTTAAGCGTAGTTACCATCTCAACAATGTTTCTAGAAGTAGTTGGCCCTATTGCGGCGAAGTGGGGCTTGGCAAGAGCAGGAGAAGTTGGAAATGGGAGAGGAAATTGCTACGAATCATTACCTGTTGCTCCTCCTAAAATATTTGAGGCATCGAAGGAGCTGGATTCATAGTGTGTATAAGCACCTGCAAATCTGACTCTTGGTGAGCATAATCTGGTGTGATTATGTTCGAAAAATGATTGTGTGTTTCAACAAAACCTGGAACAACGGTCTTACCTCCCAACTCAATGACTCGTCTAGAATTGGGTGTCAAGTCTATTATCTATCTCTAGAACTGGACTCACGTTAGCACTATCTTGAACGATTAGCACCTTACAATTAGATCCCAGCTTTTTAATAGCTTCATCAATAGCCTTCTGTGGATCTTCGAATCCTCTAATGAACATACGTTTTAGTTTCTTCTCGGGTATCCTTGTAACCATCCAGAGTTCCTTATCCTCCAGAAATGTGGGAATGGAACCCACCTTGTGCCATCCAAGCTGGTAGTTCGACTTGATTTCTTCGAATTTCGCCGCTAGTTCTTCGCGTGTGTTAGCTGACTGTAGCATTTTTTCATAATCTTCTGGGCCAATCCCCTCATAACATGATGCAACAAGAATCATGATCCCTCCGGGTTTGATTGCATACAGACAATTCTCGAATCCCTTTTGAGCTTGGTATAGATTCTGGTCCAATGGAGAGTGTACAACAGATACCAGAATATCAGGAGCTTCTCTAATTGGAGGTGCATACACCTTTTTTGCAAGCTCAGCTCCTTCATACAGTTGTTCAAATAGGTTTCCAGTAAATGAGCCTACAATTTTGTCTGACCCATCTAGAACGACATTAATCCCAAAGACTGGATGTGTTTTGGCTACAAAGTGTGCAGCCTCCTCAAGATCTTCGTGCAACGGATTCCCCTTAAGTACGAGGATGCGACTCTCGTCAAGCAGAGCCATTGAGTGATTGGACTCGATGCTATAGAATTCAGAGATACCGGGAAGAAAGCTCTTGCGTCCACCAGTGAACCCTGCGAAATAGTGTGGTTCGATTGAGTTTATGGTGATAATTGCTTCATATTCGTTGATTATTCTATTTATGCGAACCTCTGTGCCCCGCGTAGTTGTACCCAAATGGATGAATTGTCCAGTGGCTCTTGAGTCATGAAAGACAGTTAGCTTTCTGAGCTGTGAATAATACTCTCCAAGAATTAAATTCTTCAAATCCTCCTCTGAAGGTAACGAGTGTGTACCACTGGCTATTATGATGCCTACTTTTTTATACTCGAGATGGGGTAGTACATGTTTCAGGAGTTTAGGTGTTGGAGTGCCTCTTGCATGGTCATTAACAATGATGAGAAATGATTTGTATCGTTGAACTAACTGCTGAAGACTTGGAGAATTAATAGGTCTCTTAAGCGAGTCTGATATTATCTCATCCTCTGTCTTCCTTGAAGACATGGAAAGTGGTTGGATGAATACCAATCTCAAATCTTCTGGTACTTCTATATCAACCTCACTACCATCATAGAACAATCGAATCTTCATTGCTGCTCGTTTAGGACAATAGTCCTTGTAACATATAAGCAAAGTCATGTGAGGTTCTTTACACACTCGATACTACAAGCCAGATTCCGACTATTGTGGAAATCGTACCAAGAAGTCCCCTCCAAGTCACTCGCTCTTTGAGATAGAAGACTGAGATTGGGAGTGCGAACAAAGGCGCTGTGGAGCCAATTACTGCACCAATTGTTGCTCCGACAAGCTTGATGGAAGCCACATACAATAGCGACGCAAATCCCATACCAAAGAAACCTGCAACAGCTATGATCCTTACTGCCTTGATTGATAATGGATTCGTACGAGATTTGTAGGAAAATGTAAAGATTGGGACCATCGCTAGGGAACCTATCGACATTCTGAATAAGTTGGCATCTATCGGGTCTATGTCAGTGACACCAATCTCCATGAAGATAGTAGCAAAGGCAAACATGATTGAGGATGCCAGAGCCAAAGCCAATCCCCTCCAATCATATGGAATCTCTGTCTTCTCTGTATTCTCAGTTACTAACTCTCTCGAAACGAGAATCACTCCTATGACTGCAAGTATTATTCCCAGGCTGGTGCTGGCTCTTAGGACATCATCCAGCAGGAAAAGGGCGAAGAGGTAGGTAATGATTGGATAAGTGTTTGATATTGGAAAGGCTCGAGACACGCCAATTCTCTCCTGACTACTCAAGTAGGCTGCGTCTCCAAATGCACCACCTAAAAGGACAGAAATCGTAAGAGGCAGGAGTACGTGAGGTGGAAGGAGGAACTCATGATACCTCCAGGGGATGACAACTAGTACAATCATCAGTGGCAGGGAAACCCACATCTTGATGGAGTTTGCAATGAGTGCATTGACGCCCTCTCTCTGACCTCTTATTAGCACATTTTGAATTGCAAAGAACGCCGAGCTCAACAGACCTATGACTATGCCAATTACAAGATCTGACATAGAGTGCTGAACTCCTATGGGCATGGCTGGTCAATCGTGAATAAGAATGTGTTCCTAGACTACCTATTTTATCAAAATTCTTTATTACAGAATGTAACTGTCTTTTTTTCTTTAAGTGAATTCCGAAGTAATAAATAGTGGTTATGTATAAAATTAAGCTACTTGTAGGTTTTCACTACGAGGAGGAAGAAATTTTGTCTGAAGAACGCGTGAGAGAGAGAGCCCCAATGGGTTATGGAGGGGCAAGTATTGCATTCATAGCTGTCTATGGTGCAATCAACGGAGCCTTAGCTCTAGTGCCCATATTTCCATACTTTGGAGGCGGAGGATTCATTCCATTGTCAGTGATATTCACTGCGATTGGTCCACTTGTACTTGGACCAATAGGAGGAATCCTTGCTGCTATCATTGGTGGCTTTATTGGTATGTTTGTGAGCCCAGCAATGTTTCCATTAGGTCTGCTAGATGTGTTACTTACGGGTATCCTTCCAGCTTTGTTTGTTGCACTCATGATCAATACCGATAATACTCTAGATTGGATTCTCACAATACTGGCAGTGCTCATAACTGGAGTTATGTTCTTAGTATTTCCATATGTATGGCCTGGACTAGCTGGCGAAACTCCTGATATGTTGTTCTTCTTGTCAACCTTGGTCTTTTGGGTACCATGGCTTATAATATTATTAACACCTATTGGAAAGTCGTGGATTCCACAATGGGCGAGGGGCGATGATATAATGAAGAGATATATTGGCGTGTTTCTTGCCGTGCTGATGGGAATTGAGGTGTTCTACTACTGGTGGGGTGCTCCTTACTGGTATATCTTTAATTATCCTGTAGCATTAGCATTTGCTGCCAACTTGGGATACACTTGGTGGTGGCCCATACTCTGCATAATCACTACTATCATAGCTATTCCAGTTGTGGAAGCACTGAAGAGAAGTGGTCTTCCACGTATTCCACGAGCTATTTGGTAATACTAATGACACTAGCTCAAATGAGCTAGTGTTCTTTTTTTTTTAAAATTATTAGTTACATCTTGTAACAGGTTACAATTCGTGCAGTTTCTGCGTTAGAACCAAACAGATTTAACCCATGCACACAAGGAGCCTGTTTCGTAGTGTGGACAATGACGGAGAATAGTATTGAGATTGACAATCTCACTTTTACCTATGAACGAGGTCCTCTTGCACTTCAAGGTGTCACCCTCAATGTAGAGAGAGGCGAAATTGTTGGAGTACTAGGTTCGAATGGATCTGGAAAGACAACTCTCTGTTTTCACCTAAATGGGATTATCCCCACCGTGTATGCTGGAACTGAGAAAGGATCAATAACAATGTGTGGTCTTGATCCTTGGGACACTCCAATTATCGACCTATCACAAAAGGCGAGTATGGTACTTCAAGATCCCGAAACTCAATTCACGACAACTGATGTTAGTTCTGAACTCTACTTTGGTCCCTCCAATCTAGGAGTGGAAAAAGAGGAGATATTCCGAAGAGCTGAATGGGCTGCAGGAGTCTGTGGTATCGCCGGACTTGAGGAGCGTAAACCACAGGAGCTCAGTGGTGGACAGAAGCAACGAGTTGCACTTGCCGCAGGTCTGACAATGCTCCCAGAGGTTCTCATTCTAGATGAACCAACTAGTCAACTGGATCCTGTTGGTACCACCGAGGTCTTTGATGTTGTTCATGAGTTAGCTAATTCAAAAGACATGACGATTGTGATTACAAGCCATAAGACCGATGAGGTCGCACGGCTCGCAAATAAAGTACTAGTTCTGAACAAAGGTGAAATGATCGCTTATGGAACCCCTAAAGAGGTCTTCTCACAAGCTGAGCTCCTCAATGAAGTTGGAGTGAATCCTCCATCATCAGCATCTCTTGCAGTTGCTCTTTCCAAGAAGATACCTGGATTTGAAGCCAAATATGCAAGAGCTGGTATCCCCATTACAGTAGATGAATGCTTTAAGCTGTTGAAACAACTTCTCGATGAGGGCTTTATCAAGATTGAGTGGCAGGAACCAACCAGACCTCAGGAGGTAAAGATTTCACCAGTTCTCGAACTTGAGAATGTGACTTTCACTTATCCTGCTAGAATCCCGGTTACTGCTCTTAGAGATGTTTCTCTCACAATAAACAAAGGTGAGTATGTTGCTATAATCGGTCAGAATGGGAGTGGCAAGACAACACTTGTAAAGCACTTCCTAGGGCTTCTTGAGGCTACTGAAGGCATAGTGAAGGTCGATGGTGAGGATGTGAGTGAACTCACAATCGGCAGTATTGCAAAGAGTATCGCACTCATCCTTCAGAACCCTGATTATCAGTTGTTCTCCATCAGTGTTCAAAAGGAACTAGAATTCGGGTTGAGAAATCTAGGACTTCCTGAAGAGGAAATATCGCAGAGAGTTGACGCGGCGCTTAATGAGGTCGGTCTTGAGGAAGTAAGGGATATCTTCCCATTCCGTTTGAGCTTTGGAGATCGCAGAAAAGTTGCAGCGGCTGCTGGAATTGCTATGGACCCTGAGATTCTCATATTGGATGAACCAACCACTGCTCAGGACTACATTGGTAGGCATGTCTTATGCCAAATTGCATCAAGGATGCGTGATCAAGGAAAGACAATAGTAATGATCTCTCATGACATGGACTTAGTGGCACAGTATGCCGACAGACTAATTGTGATGGCGGAGGGGCGAATCATTGCTGATGGTCCCAAAAGGGAAGTCTTCGACATGAAAGATGAGTTAGAACAGGCATTCTTGAAACCTCCACAAATAACTCAGCTATCACAATTACTTCGTGATTATGGCATAAAGGAGAACCTTGTAACTGTGGAGGAAATGGAAAAATGCCTCAAGGCAGGAGGTGGTCGCTAGATGGCATTTGAATATGTAAAGAAAGATACGCCTCTTGACAGAATGAACCCACTAGTCAAACTTCTGTATATGGCTCTTGCTCTCCTTTTGGTAGTGCAATGCACACGTATTGATACCATTAGTATTCTACTGATTTGGATTATAATAGCTACAGTATGGTGGATTGTAGGAAAAGTCGAGCTAAAAAGCCTAGGCTTTTTGATTAAGCTTCTCAGCTTCCTGTTTGTATTCCTGTTCATTGTTCAAGGACTTACTTACAGATTCGGTGACCAAACCATAATTCTGAAGCTCTTTGATTTTCCTGTCGGTGGTGGAGCGAGTAATTATGGCGAGATGACTGTGGGAGGAGTTATGTTTGGGCTAGTTATTGCATTAAGGGTCATTGCAGTGGTCATGGTTATTCCCATCTTCACAATGACATCTCCTATGAGCAAAATAAGTAGTTCTCTTGCTAGAATGCGAGTACCTCAGAAAGTGATTTTTATGTTCATTACTGCAATGAGATTTGTACCTCTTGTCCAAGAGAGCATGGATAATATCATTGAAGCTCAGAAGATACGGGGATTTGATCTCGATTCTGCCGGTATCTACCAAAAACTACGAAGAGCGTATATCCCCATTATTACTCCTCTTCTGCTACTAATGTTTCGGCGAGCAATGGACCTCGAGGTAGCAATAAACGCTCGTGCCTTCGGTGCCAAGAAAGATAGAACAGATGTCGAGGATATCTCTTTCAAGGCTAGGGATTACATTGGAATTCTAATCATATTCTCGACATTTTTGTTTTGTATATATCTTCTGTACTTCGACCCCACACTAATTACTTGGAATCTCCTAGTGATGTTGGTGACAAGCATTAGTTCTGGTATTGGTGGTGCTCTCTATGCAATTGGGATTACAGACCTTATTACGAACATCAACTCCGTTCTTCTTAGTATCCCTCTTCTTGACATCATTGGTGGATTCTTTAATCAGAACCTACTCACTGGGTACGGTGCCATTATAGCAATCTTATTGATTGGTTATATCATATACCGCTTAATTCGAAGAAGAACTCGGAAGAAGAAACGAGTGAAGAAATAGGAGCCTGTTTCATATGAAAGAAGTCCATGAGCTTCTCGTTGCAGTTGTTGGTGAGAATAATGTAGTTACTGCAAAGGTAGATAGAGTCGCCTATGCTCGTGATTTAACTCCCTACTTCTCTCCTCCAGATCTGATTGTGTTTCCAGAATCTAGGGATCATGTGATTGAAATTCTCAAAATAGCGTCAAAGAGGGACATTCCGGTTACTCCTCGAGGGGGTGGAGCATCATTCCAAGGATCTTCTTTGCCTGTCCGTGGAGGAATAATCCTTGACATGAGTAGAATGAACAAGATTCTAGAAATAAACAAGGATGACATGATTGCCGTTGTCCAACCTGGGGTAAGGTATGAAACATTTGAACATGAACTTAACAAGCATGGGTTGACCTTCCCTCATGATGTAGGTAGTCATGATGCGGCCACAATAGGAGGTATTCTTGCGTCTGATTCTAATGGACATCATGCATACAAACATGGTCGTGTCAGTCCTTGGGTCCAAGGAATGGAGGTAGTACTCGTAGATGGTTCAATTCTGAATCTTGGCTCTAGGGCTCCTAGATACAACATGGGGTACAACCTCTCAGCATTGATTGCAGGGTCAATAGGTACCTTAGGTATCATCACTCAAGCTACTCTTCGACTTATTCCTAAAATGGAGTATGAAGCAACAATTGGCGCATTCTTTCAAAATCTGGATGACCTGATGAAAGCCTCTCATGCAATCACAATGTCAGGGGTTGATTGCGGAACGCTTGAAGCCACAGATGGATACACTGTGAACACAATAAGTGAGGTGATGAATCTTGGATTTCCAAAGTGTGAGGGCAACTTTGTTGGTGATGTACTGGGGTTCAGCGAAGAAGAGCTACAACTCAAGCTCAACACAATCAAGAAGATTCTGGAGGAACATAATGGAGAGAAGATAATCATCGCAAGAGACGAGGTAACTACCAGAATCTTATGGGCACCACGACTGGAGATTGATATAGCAATCATGAAGGTTCACCCTGGATACAGAGAGATTGGTTTTGCTGCAGCAGATCCTTGTGTGCCTCTCTCCAAGATGGCTGAGGCGATGAGGG
>Ga0180438_10001521_pt1 | contig 41010 bp, 32 predicted proteins | sample SS_ome_12_FD_132455 | JGI IMG/M metagenome (GOLD analysis project Ga0180438, IMG submission 132455) | Hypersaline lake sediment archaeal communities from the Salton Sea, California, USA - SS_3_D_2 metaG | ecosystem: Environmental > Aquatic > Non-marine Saline and Alkaline > Hypersaline >... | reverse complement strand
TTCATGATATCATTCAGGTTCGTCACTTTCTCAACACTCGCCGTAATCCCTGCCTGTTTCAAGGCTTCCCGCGCATTTAACTCGAGCTTCTCACACTTCGGACACCCGGTCCCCAGAATCTTTATTACCATTCTGACCTCCTTCAGAAGCAATTCATTGCTGTCAATATTTATTCCATGAGCCCAACACAAAACTACGCCCGTTATGAGAAAAAATGCCCGAACAGCATCCCGCTGAGGGTCGCCATGACAACGACCAGAAGCACATAGACAATCGTTTTTTCTGTGCCGAGCACGCTACGGATTACCAGCATGTTCGGAAGTGAAATCGCAGGGCCCGAGAGCAGCAGGGCCAAAGCCGGCCCTTTTCCCATCCCCGCTCCGAGAAGCCCTTGCAGAATCGGTACTTCCGTAAGGGTTGCAAAATACATGAACGCCCCCACTACGGACGCAAAGAGATTCGACCGAAGGCTGTTTCCACCCACAAGCCGTGCAACCCACCGGGAGGGAATGATGCCTTCATGTCCGGGACGCCCGAGAAAAAACCCAGCCGCAAGCACACCCATGAACAACAGGGGGAGAATCTGTTTTGCAAACCCCCAGCTGGAATCGACCCAGCTCTTGAGTTCCTCTTTCTTGAACCAGGCAATGATCATGTAGAGCAGAAACAGCAGAAACGCCCCTGTAATGAAATATTTATACCTGTACACGATGTTCCACAGATGCATGCGCTCGTCTTTCCCCCAGTTCACGAAAACAATGATCGCGATCATGGTAAAAAAATACACAGCGGTCTGCCAGAGGGGACGCAGCGTCTCTTCTGTTTCAACATGTGCAAACTCCGGATCGGTGTCCCTGCGTTTCTCATCTCTGATGAAAAACAGGTGCATGAGCATCCCTATGACCACCGCAAATACAATCGCTCCGACCGCGCGCGCAATCCCGATCTCGAGTCCCAGTACACGGGCAGTGAGAATAATTGCAAGCACGTTGATCGCAGGACCGGAGTAGAGAAATGCAGTCGCAGGACCGATCCCTGCCCCTTTTTTGTAAATGCCTGCAAAGAGAGGCAGTACGGTGCATGAGCATACTGCGAGGATGGTCCCTGATACCGATGCAACGGCATAAGAAAGCAGCTTGTTCGCCTGAACTCCGAAGTATTTGATCACTGCTCCCTGACTCACGAAGTTTGCGATGGCTCCTGCGATGAAAAACGCTGGTACGAGGCACAGCAGTACGTGCTCCCTCACATACTCCTGGAGCATCAGGACTGCTTCGAGTATTGAGCGTGAGACAGTGTTGTTTCTAAAGGGAATGGCATACAGGGCTGCGAACAGCGCAACGAAGAGGATGAATCTTTTTATCTCTTTCATTTTTTCTTTCAGTTGAGAAATGCAAAGAGGCTATTTTATTTCTATATTTCGTATAATATAAAAATAAATTGCGTTAGTCAACAAAAAGTTGTATATTAAGACACGGGAAAGGAGTCTTCCTCGATGAAGCATTTTCTGAATATCTTTAAAGCCCTTGGCGACGAGAACAGGGTTCGTATCCTGCTTGCTTTGAAAGTAAGACCGTTGTGCGTGTGTGAGATATCCGAAGTTCTCAATATTGCGCTTTCCACCATATCCGCCCACCTGAAACTGCTGAAGAGCGCTGGAGTAATAGAGGATGAAAAGGAGGGAAGGTGGGTGATTTACAGGCTTGCGAGGTATGACGAATTCTTCAATGATCTTTTACAGATGCTTGAAGAAAAACTTCGAAATGACGAGAAAGTCATTCGTGACCGCCGGATCATCTCTCATATCACGCGGGAAATATGTGCGCTGAAACTGAAAGAGAGACAGCAGACCTGATCCAACACCAATAGGCATTGAGAATACCCTGAAAACGTTACATTTGCTCTATTCTTGACAGAATATTCTATGACGGATATATTCACGAGAAGGTTATCGTTCTTCTCGGTGACAATTCCAAAAAAAGCGATATATCCGGCTCATAATCGATAGGTATGGAATGGAAGTCTGACAGGGGGCATCGAGTCACTGTAATCACACACAAGGCATGAGACGATGATCAAGCATTCACCGCTGATGACACTGATCTATTTTGCTCTGATAATGGTTCTTGTTGTGGGTCTGTCGATAGTATCCAACCACCTCTGGGGTGGTAAATCTGAACAGGCGACTGAACACGAGGACTTCATCATAGAGAAAGAAATGACTGTCGACCAGTTCGGCAAGACAAATGGAATACCGAATCAAGTTCTCAAGGAAATATTCGACATCGAGACGAAATCTGATCTAGAAAAGCAGCTCACAGAATACGGTACGCCGGATCAAATCGCCGCCATGGCAGGAAAAAAGATGGCACTGGCTTCGGAACGTGCAGGAAAGAATTGGATCAAAATCCCGGTGAAGTTCGGTCTTTGGTTTGCATTTTTGTCTGCTGTGTTCATCACATCGAAACAATCGAAGATTACATCCAGGCTGAGAAAGTGGCTTCTCTTCGGGGCTGTTATTATCTTCGGAATCGCCATGGGCTCTGATCCAAGCCCGATGGGCACCGTGAAGGACGCCGTACTACTCTTCGGCATCGCGCGCGCAGTCTTCATACCGCGAATGATCGCCATGGGAGTATTGTTCGCGATCGTGATTCTTGCCAACAAGTACGTATGCGCATGGGGCTGTCAGGCTGGCGTTCTGCAAGACCTGATATTCCGAATCAATCAGACAGACCAAAGGAAGGCGGTCATCGGCCGACAGTTCAAACTGCCGTTTGTCCTGACGAACTCCATTCGAATCGCATTTTTCTGCCTGTTTGTCCTGGTCGTGCTTTTATGGGGCATCGATGTGATCGAACCGGTCGATCCATTCAAAATCTACAAACCTGTATCACTTGGCCTTGCCGGAGGGCTCTTTGTTGGCGCCCTCCTGATGGCAAGTATTTTCCTGTACAGACCCTGGTGCCACCTTTTCTGCCCCTTCGGCTTGGCAGGTTGGCTTTTAGAAAAAATGAGTATCATAAAAATAAGCGTAGACTATGAAACCTGCATCGCGTGCGGCAGGTGCGAAACCGCATGTCCTTCGACGGTAATGGCCGCAATTCTGAAGCGCGACACGAAAACAATACCTGATTGCTTTGCGTGCTATACGTGCAGAGAAGTATGCCCTACCAATTCAATAGCTTTTTCTTCAAGAAGGAGAAGGTTGCCGCCCCCGGGTCATTTCGATAAAAAAGGTCACGCCCCCACACCGATCGGCTGAATATGGGCAGATACAATACGGTTCGCTCCTTTGCCCTCACACCTGCCCTGAACGCGAGGGAAATTGCCACAGTGAATCCGTACGTGCGAGCAAGCAGCTCCCCCGCAGGCTTTTCCGAAGGATATCATTGTCTTCAACGAGCAGAACTCGCATTGTGATTCCCCTTTGTTTCAGGCCAGCAGTTGCAGTTCATGGGTGGATCCGTTTATCCGATCCGCTTTTTTCCCCCTCACAACGACGATATCCTCTATACGAATACCGAACTTTCCCTCAAGGTATATTCCTGGTTCAACTGAAAAGGACATTCCTTCCTGAAGCTTCAGCGTATTTCCCTCAACCATGTAGGGGTCCTCGTGCACATCGATGCCGATGCCGTGCCCTGTCCTGTGTATGAATTGCTTTCCATACCCGGATTTTTCGATCACTTCCCTGGCGAGCCGGTCGACCATCTGCGCTTCGATACCCGGCAGTATACCCTGCACTGCTGTCTCCTGGGCCTCTTGCACGATCCGGTAGACTTGCCGCACTTCTTCGGAAGGGTTCCCGCAGACTACGGTACGGGTGATGTCTGAGCAGTATCCGCCCACCCTGCACCCGTAGTCGAGGACCACCACATCTCCAGACCTGATTTTCCGCCCTCCGGCCCGATGATGAGGAAGTGCGCTGTTGGGACCGCTTGCCACGAGCGTTTCAAAGGCGATCCCTTCCGCGCCGTTGTTCCGCATCGTCTCTTCGATCCGCGCAGCAAGAGATATCTCGGTCATCCCTTCAATTGAGGTTCCAATCAGGGCCTCAAATGCTCTATCCGCGATGGAACCTGCCTTCCGGAGGAGACCGATCTCCTCCCCGGACTTCTCCATTCTCAGTGTGCCCATGATGCGGGAAGCCAGTGAAAACTGCGCGTCCGGTAAAACCGACTGGAGCATCAGGTAGAAAGATGCCCACATGCCATCGTCAACGAGCACCCTGGCTGGCCTTCTCCCACCCGCTGTGAGAGATTCACCGAGCAGGGTGCGGGGATCTTCAAGATCTTTCCATGCCCGGACATGAATGAAAGGGCAAACCTGACTCACCTGCTGTTCGTAGAGCTCAGGCACAAGGAATGTTGATTGCCCGATAGTGGGTACGAGGAGGAATAGCATCCTCTCTCCCGGCTCATCATAGAAGCCGCTGAGATATCGCATGTTCGATGAGGGAAACAAAACCATGAGGTCCTGATCCATTCGCGCCAGTTCCTGCTGAGCTGCTTTCACCCTTTTCTTGTAGAGCTTCATTCTGCTCCCCCTTCCTCATACAGCGCAACCCTCAACTTTTCGATACCTTTCTGCCAGACCCGCATCCCGATGGTCTCTATCTCCTTCCACTGGGCCTCCGCTACACGCGCGCACACATTTACCGGCAGGTACCCCCTGTGATCTCGCGTTACCTCGGGGCCATAGTAGATCGCGATGGCCTCCTGAGCCTCACCGACTTCCCTTTCCCACTCCTTCCAGTAAATGACATCTCCTGTGTTGGTCTGGGTCGTCTGATTTTCCCTCGGTATCGGCGCCCGGCTCTTCACTGGAAAGTTGATCTCCCTTCCCGACCATCTCGAATGATACACCATCGCTTCGAGGGGCAACATATCAAGAATCCCCTGAACGGTCACAGGATTCAGCTCCAGGAGCAGTTTCGCGATCAGAATGCCCCCACGTTCGAAGGAGAATGAAATCTTTAGATCCATTTCAGCCTCCGCTCATTTCACCTCTGAGCTTCGCGGTTGCAGCACGGTCGACGGTCATGGTATCCTCGCTTATCACGACACTGTACTCATCTTTCGCACTGGAAAGAGATATGTACCCATCGAGCACGTCGTCCAGCACTTTCTCGGGATCTCTCTCCAGAGGCGGTCCATACCCTCCCCCTCCCCCTGTCATGAAGCTCACCACTTCATCCTCACCAAGGGGCAGGTTGGAAATCTTGCGCCACTCTTCCTGACTCCCGTCATCTCGATAGACAACGGTGATATTCGGTTTTCCTGGCTTCCCGCCGAAAAGACCCCAGGGAGGCGTGTATTTTACCCTGTCTGTGGTGACGGTGAGACCTGCACTGTGCCCAATGATCTGGTAATCCCTGATTACTCCGAGCCCTCCCCGGTACTTTCCTGCACCTCCTGAATCCTGACGAAGCTCGAACCGCTTCACCATCCATGGATATCGAACTTCTGCAACTTCGACCGGCACGTTGTAGGTATCTCCCAGGTCCATGGAGAAAAAGGCGTGCTCTCCGTCCTCGTAAGGCTTTCCACCGTAGCCACCCGCGTCCCCTTCTGCGCACACGTAGTACCGGCCTGTTCTGGGATCTGTCCCGTAGATGAAGTTGGCCATGGAGTCACCGAAGTGCCCGGCCCGCACCCGCTCGGGAATGGCAACTGAGAGCGCTTTCAGGATCAGGTCCGGAATCGTCGTGGTGGGAACGGGCCACATCGCACAGGCTGCGGGAAACTTCGGCTTCAAGAGGCTTCCCTCCGGAATGATGACCCTGAGGGGTCGGAAGAACCCTTCGTTGCTCGGAAGCTCGGGCGTGGTGATGATCTTGAATCCATAGCGTGCGGAAGACACGGTGGAGGGCTCTGGTACGTTCATCGGACCTCGGCACTGCGGGTCAGTTCCGGTGAAGTCCATTGTTATCTCCTCATCCTCAACCGTGATAGTCATCCTGACCCACACCTTTTCATCCAGCGGTGCATCATCGTTGCCGTCTCCGTCGAGCAGGGCCTCCGCCCTGTAGGTTCCGTTGGGTATTCTCTTCACCGCGGCTCTTGCCAATTTCTCACCCTGGTCGAGCATCTCTGATATGGCAGCCAGGGTAACCTCAAGCCCATAGGCATCGATGATCTCGCAGATGCGTTGAGACGACTTTCGCACCGCCGCGATCATGGCCCGAATATCACCGAGCACCGCATCCGGAACCCTGGTATTCGTCCTGATCAACCTGAACACATCCTCGTTCGGCTTTCCCTCAACCATCAGCTTGACCGGAGGCAGCCGGAATCCCTCCTGGTACACCTCAGTCGTGTTACTGTACCATCCTCCGGGGTAGATGCCGCCCATATCCACGGTATGCCCCCTGAATGCAGCCCACCCGCGGATCTCATCGCCATGAAAGGCAGGGCAGATAACCGTGAGATCCGGGCAGTGCGTCCCGCCACCGTTGTAGGGGTCGTTGCACAGGATCACGTCACCAGGCTTCAGATTTCCTTTTCCGATTGTCTTGTAGGTAGACTGAACCGCATTCCCCAGATTGGCGAGGAAAATGGGAAGACCGGGTGTCTCCGCCACCAGGTTCGCATCGCTGTCCAGAATGCCACAGCTGAAGTCCACGACTTCATAGAGAATCGGGCTATAGGCGGCTCGCTCGATCGTGCGCCGAATATCGCGGCTTGCCGCAATCAGCCTGTTTCGAATGACCTCAAGGGTGATTGGATCCACTTTCATGGTAAATCCTCCTGCCTTGTAATGATGAGGTTGCCGTACCGGTCCACAGAGCATACCTGGTCCTCCTCCACGGCGGTCGTTGCCGTTGCCTCTTCGATCAGGGCCGGTCCAAATATTCTGTTTCCCGCAAGAAGACTGTCCCTCCTGTAAATTCCGTGCTGCACGTAATTTTCTTCCCCCATGTAGACCTTTCTCTCCCCGAGTTGTGCTGCTGATGAGGGATTCTCCGACCCTTTCTCAATGAGCTCGAGAACCGGCTTTCTCACCTTTGCGATTCCCATAACCTTGAGCGAAACGATTTCCTTCGGCTCTTCCGGAGCATTGTGCCCGTACACCTTGAGGTGAAGCTCGTCGAACTGTGTTTCCAGGTCAGTCTTGTCACTCTCTTGAAGTTGTGCCGGTGCAGTGATGTTCAGGGTATGCTCCTGCCCCGCGTAGCGGAGATCGATTCCATAGGATATCATAATTTTATCGCCGGATACATCTTCGCGCGCAAAGAGCTCCTCCACCCTTTCATCCAGCTCCCTGTATACATTGTTGACTGTTTCGAAGTCAGCATCGTTCATTGGTTTGATGTAGGTCTGACCAAAGTCATGCCGCATGTCGGCCATGAGCATACCCCATGCTGAAAACACCCCGGGAAAGGGTGGAACGATAATGGCGGGAATGCCAAGTTCCCTTGCGATGGCTGCGGCATGGATCGGACCCGCGCCTCCAAAGGCCACCAGTGCAAACTCCCGCGGGTCATATCCCCGCTTCACGGTCATGGATTGTAGAAGACCCGCCATGTTTATGTTGACTATTTTCACGATGCCCAGCGCGGCCTCATCCACACTCATGTCAAAGACGCGTGCGATCTTCTCGATCGCCTTCCTTCCGAGCTCAGGCGAGATCTGCATCTTGCCTCCGAGGAAATAGGTCGGATCCAGGACTGCACGCTGGAGGTTTGCATCGGTAACTGTCGGCTCAGACCCGCCGCGCATGTAGCAGGCAGGACCGGGCTCGGCTCCGGCGCTCTGCGGTCCAACGTGCAGTGCAGTTGCCTCATCTATCCACGCAATGCTTCCTCCGCCTGCTCCGATTTCCCGCATATCGACCACTGGAAGCAGTATGGGCCGCCCCTCAACGATGTACTGCTCGGTAATTTCGGGGAGTCCCTCCCTGATTATGGAGGCCTTTGCGGTAGTGCCTCCCATGTCATAGGTAATAACGTTTTTATATCCGACCATGGTCGCAAGCTGCGCACCGCCTATGGCACCGGCGGAAGGCCCTGACTCTACCATGGCGATTGGCATTTCCCGTGCAACTGCGGAGGTCATTATCCCGCCGTTGGACTGCATGATCTGCAGCACACTGCTGAATCGCCTCGCCGCTGTCTCCTCTTCAAGACTTTTGAGGTATCCCTGCACCACAGGCATAACGTAGGCGTTCTGTATGGTGGTGCTCGTCCGCTCGTACTCGTAGTATCGCCGGGTAATGTTGTGAGAGAGCGACACGGTTGCCTCAGGATATTTCTCGTTGATCACCCTGCCGATCTCCATCTCATGGTCGGGATTGGCATAGGCATTGAGCAGGCAGACCGCGACAGACCTGATCTTCTCTTCGCGTATTCTCGCAATGACGTCATCAAGAGCCGAGGTATCCAGAGGAACGAACACGGAACCATCTGAAAGAATGCGCTCTTTTACCTCGAAACGCAGGCGCCGCGGGATGAGGGAACGGGGTCGTGCGTAGAGGGCATCGTACATCTCAGTCCGGTTGCTCCTCCCTATCTCTAGCACATCTCTGAATCCGCTTGTTGTGATCAGCGCGGTGCGGGCACCGGTACCTTCGATCAATGCGTTTATCACAACCGTGGTTCCGTGCACGAGAAAGGTCACTTCTTCAAGCGGGACTCCAAACTTCTCCATGCTCTGAATCGTGCCGATGGCAGGGTTCTTCGGAGTGGAGGAGACCTTGCTCACCTCAATTTTTCCTGTTTGTTCGTCCAGAAGAACGCCATCGGTAAAGGTGCCTCCTACATCTGTCCCCAGTCTGTACATACATCCCTCCTGTTACGCATCTGTCGGTTGTCTCCCACTGCGATCAGGGTAGAGGTGGCATCGCACGAAATGTCCGGTCTCGTGTTCGACCATGACTGGATCTACCCTCCTGCAGATATCCATTCTTTCGGGGCACCGCAGATGAAAGCTGCACCCCGGTGGTACATTGACAGGGCTCGGGATTTCTCCCCTCGAAATGATCTTCTTCGGCTTGAGCTCCTCTTCCTGATCTGAGATGACCTGGATCGAAGAGAGCAGCATTCGAGTGTAGGGATGGAAGGGTCGCTGGAAGAACGCAACCGTAGGTGCCACCTCGCAAATTTTCCCGAGGTACATGATAGCCACCCTTGTTGCCATGTTCCGCATGAGGCTGAGATCGTGTGTGATGAAGAGGTAAGTGAGATGAAGTTTCTCCTGCAGCCCCATGAGAAGGTTGATGATTTTTGCCTGCACTGATACATCCAGGGCAGAGGTAGGCTCGTCAAGGGCCACAAAAGACGGGTTCGTGGCAAGAGCTCGTGCAATCGCAACCATCTGTTTTTCTCCTCCTCCCATGGACGGAGGGTATTTGTACAGATACTCCTCCGGTGGGAGCTCAACCATGCTCAGAAGCTCTCTGACCCTCTCAAGCCGCTCCGGGCCCGCATTCGCGCTGTGCACCCGAAGGGGGAGGTCCAGTATCTGTTTGATGCTCCATCTCGGATTCAGGGAAGACCCGGGGTCCTGAAACACGATCCGGATATCTTTTTTCAGATCTATCGACCGTCTCGAAGAGTCGACTCCGATGTTCTTTCCCTTGAAGAGTGCGGCCCCTCCACTGGGGGCATAGATTCCGACAATCGTGTGAGCGATTGTGGTCTTGCCGGATCCCGATTCTCCAACCAGCCCGAAGGTCTCACCCTGAATAACCGAAAAGCTTACCCTGTCCACCGCCTTCACAGTTCCCTGCTTTGTAAAAAAATATTTTTTCAGGTTCTCGACGGTCAGTATCGGTCCTTTCATTCAGCTCTGCTCCGATAGAGATAGCAGGCAACTCGATGATCTTCTTTGATCCTCCCACCAGAACTGATCGCAGGATCAGACGAAGTCTTACGATCGCGTTCCATAACGTACAAGGGAGGACGGTCTTTTTTGCAGATCGGCATTCTATGATCGCATCGCGGGTGGTATCTGCATCCCCTGGGTGGGTCCAGGTAATTTGGAATACGGCCGGGTATCCCTTTGCTCACACCTTCGCCTGTAAGCCTGGGAACGGTTTTCAGCAATCCCTGGGTGTATGGGTGCAATGGATTCTTGAACAACTCTCTCGTCTCAGCGGTCTCAATAATATTTCCTGCATACATGATGTACACCCTGTGAGTGAGATTCCTCACGACTCCGAGGGAGTGTGTGATCAGCAGTATCGATGTTCCCCTTTTTTCTACCAGATCATCCAACCGTCTCAGTATCTGGTCCTGAATCGTGACATCGAGGTTCGTCGTCGGCTCATCAGCCATGAGCAGATTCACGTTCACCCTGAGTGCCTCGCTGATGCACACCCGCTGCCGCATACCGCCGCTCAGCTGTACAGGATAGCTCTTCAGAATCCGCTCTGGGTCAGGCATTCCGGTCTCTTTGAGCAGTGATGCAGCATTCAGCCGTATGTTTTCTCTCTTCACTCTTTTCATTCCTTGGTTCTTCAGTGAAAATTTGATGATGTCCCCGAGCTGCTGTCCGATGGTAAACACGGGGTTGAGGGATGTGAGCGGGTCCTGAAAAATGGCACTTATCTCACCCCGTCTGAGGCTCGGAATTTCGGCCCGCCTCATTTTGAGAATATCCTTCCCTTTGTAAAGGATCTCACCTTTTATGATTCTGGCGGGCGGCATAGGAAGCACCCTCAGCACTGATTTGATTGTGGTTGTCTTTCCGCATCCAGTCTCGCCGACCAACCCGACCTTTTCCCCTTCATCAATTCGCAGATCCACGCCGTTCAGGACCTTCAGTTCACCTTCGTATATTTTAAACCGAACGTGCAGATCCCTTATTTCCAGAAGAGGAGTTGAGCCGTTCATCATATTTCCTCAACAGCGAACATGTCTCGAAGACCGTCACCGATCAGGTTGAAGGACAGGATCACCGCAACGATCGCGAGAGCAGGAAACACGGTCATCCACCACTCAGCAGGCAACCTCTTTGCACCATCTGCCACCATTGTTCCGAGGCCGGGTTTCGGAGGCTGCACCCCCAGACCGATGAAGCTCAGAGAGGCACCCAGCGTGATCACAAAGCCCATATCGAGGGTAATCTTGGTCAATATAGGTCCGACGCAGTTTGGCAGCACCGTGCGAAGGAGAATGAACATTTTTCTTGCTCCTGTCAACTCGGCATCATGGACAAAATACTCATGACGCAGCGATGTGGTGACAGAGTAGACCAGCCTGCAGTACCAGGGCCACCACATCAGAGAGATGGCCATCATCTGATTGAGCAGGTTCGGGCTGAGCATGGCAGTAATGGCGAGTGCGAGGACCAGTGGGGGCACGGCAAGGAAGATATCCGTAATCCGCATGATTGCAATCTCTATCCAGTGTCGTCTGGTGTAGCCTGCAACCAGGCCCAGAAGGATTCCCGGCGGAACACTGAGACTTATTACCACAATGGCGAGGAGCAGTGAGAATCGGTATCCGAAAATGACCCTCGAAAAAACGTCTCTGCCCACAGTGTCGGTTCCAAAGAGATGCGTCAGGCTCGGTGGGAGGCTCGACCGACGGAAATCCGTAAACGGTCCTGCATGTTCTGGATACGGGGTGATGAAGGGTGCAAGCAGTGCGGCGAAAACAATGACGATGAGCACACCGAGTCCGAGGCCGGAGAGAGGATTTCTGGAAAATTTGTACCATCCCTTGGAAATGTTTACCCGTTTCGCTTCGAGCGCACTTCTGACAGGTCTGTTCCGTGCCACGATTATCCTCCTCTTCTCTGGAGCCGGATCCGGGGATCGAGAAATGAAACCACAACATCCACGATCAGGTTGACGATTGCAAAGGCGACCCCGACAATCAGGACAACGGCAACGATTGCATTGAGATCCTTGTTCAGCATGACTGTTACCGCATACCTCGCAAATCCAGGCCACATAAAAACCAGCTCGACAAGAAACGCATTGGCGATTATGAAAGCAAAATCCATTCCCATTATCGATACTGTTGGTATGAGCGACGGCTTCAAAAGGTATTTGAAAAGAATGGAATACGTGGGAATCCCATGCACCGTGTGAGCTGCGACGTAATCTTTCTGCAGGTTGTCCACGATTGATGAACGGGTGACCCTTCCCTCCTGGGCAATGTGTGCCACAGCAAGGCTTGCGGCAGGGAGAATTATATGCTTGAGACCGTTTACAGCAATCTTGAATTGTCCCGCGATCAGGCTATCCAGAATAATGAAACCGGTCACCCGCGGTGGAGGTCGCAGCACAATACTTATCCTGCCCACGGTCGGCGCGAATCCAAGTATGTAGCTGAAGAGCAAAAGAAAAAATATCGCAACCGCAAACGCCGGAGTCGCGACACCAATGTAGGACACTATCCGCGAAAAACCGTCAAACCATGAGTTACGGAAATAGCCCGCGAGCACACCGGTCACCTGCCCTATAACAAGGGATATCAGGAACGAGAAAAGAACGAGCTCGAGGGTTGCGGGGAGGTACTCATACAGATCCTTGACAACCGGTCTATTCGTGTACAGGGACCTTCCCAGATCACCGTGCAGCACCGAGCTGAGCCAGAAGTAGTATTGAACAGGGAAAGGTTTGTCCAGATGCATCTCTACCCGTAATTTTTGCACCTGCTCATCTGTTGCGAGCGGACCCAGTGCAACCCTGGCAGGGTCTCCCGGCATTACCCGGGATATGAAGAATATGAGAAGTGAAAGCCCGATCAGAACAAATATCGAGTGTACGAGCCTCATCCCAATGTATCGAATCATCGAATCACCATTACAAATGGAGGGTGAGAAATAAGAGTCCTCACCCTCCTCATTCTTGGATTTAGAGTTTCAGACAGGTGATCTGTATCCTACCGCTTCTTTGTCAGATCGATCCGCCAGTTGTACATGCAGGCGGTGGGACCGACAATCGGAAACACCTCCCTGGGACCAATCAGGTAATCCTGGCTGGTGAAAAGCGCCGGTATTTCATAGGGATAGAGCGCAAGCGCCTCATCCGCAATTAATTTCTGCGCCTCCTGATATATCTTCATCCTGGCATTCGAATCGATGGTTTCCCTCGCCCGGTCAATGAGATTTCCGATCTTTTCACTCGTGTACCAGTGAGCAGAGTAGATTCCCCCAATGTTGTCCGGGTAATACATGAAGTAGAGGAAGGAGTCGGGTGAAGGATATACGATCGGAAACATGAAGATGGTCATGTTCGGTGTGGTTTCCGGCTTGGCGCACTCTTCGGAGTACTGGGGCCACGGAGGTCCCGAAATTTCCATATTGATACCGAGCTTCGCAAGATCGGCCTGTAGCTGGAGCCCAATCTCCTCCTCTGCCTCAAGACCCGCACAGTAGTGAAACACCACCTTCACGTTTTCCGGTTTGTATTTGGACTTCTTGAGCTCCTCGCGCGCCTTTTCCAGGTTCTGCTTTCTCGGCTGCGGAGGAATCTTTACAAACTCGGGAAGTGATGATGCGATTACCCCCGCTTCCCCTGCCCCATAGGGAGCGTACTGCTCCATTATGGCGTCATAGTCATAGGCATAGAGCAGGGCCCTTCTGAAGTGCACATCATCGGTCGGGGGTACGGTGGTGTTGATCCACACTGTCCAGGACTGCGGCCACACCTGATTCAGATGAATTCCCTCGCTCTGATTGATCTCCTGGAGCGTTTTCCTGCTGAACCCTCCGTTTGCCTCCAGGTCGAGCTGCTGGCCCTTGAGCAGCATCATCAGTGTCGCGGTTTCATAGTTCATGATGAAGATGAGCCTCTCTATGGGAGCCTGCTCGAGCTTCGGTGTTTCCCAGCCGAGGAAATAGTCCTTGAATCGGATCGCTTCCATTCGTTCTCCCGGGCTGTGGCTCACCATCATGTAGGGACCGCAGCCTGCATCGTGCGCACCCAGCCAGTCCTGACCGTAATCTCCATACTCTCCGTAGTCTCCCGGTCCCATGTTTTTCATGAGCAGGTCTTTGTTCACCGGCCAAAAAAGCGTGAGAGTGGATGGAAACACCGCGTTGGGTTTCTGCAGGAAAAAGTCAACCGCATAGGTATCTACAGTCTTCGCGGTTACCTTTCCCATGATCCCGGAATATCCCTTCCCGAGTTTCATCAGCCTCTCCATGGAAAAGGCAACATCTTCAGCAGTGAGCTCTGTGCCATCGTGAAATTTCACCCCACGCCTGAGCGTAAATCGCCAGTGATCGAGCTTGCCTCCAACCGCCTCCCACTTCTCTGCGAGGTGAGGCCTCAGTGTACCCTCAGGAGTCGGATAGATCAGAGGACTGTAGAGATTGTAGACCGCCTGGGTGTCATACCAGTCAACCGCCTGGGCAGGATCCGGCAGAATCACAGGAAATCCATTTATTACCGCAACATTTTTTTCAGAAGCAATGGCTTTCTCAATATCCTCCGGTGCTGCAACCGCCTCTTCTTTTGCAGCCTCCTCTGCCGGTTGTTCCTTTTTCCCGCCACTGACAAGAGTCACGGAAAAAATAATCAGCAGGGTTATCAGTAGAAACAGGTATCTTTTTCTCATAACACCTCCTCCTTTTATAAATATGAATATATAGAATCAGGGACCCGCGTCCCTGAAGTTACATGGATTGTTGCATGAAACAGTCTGTATGTCAATATTTGTTTTTCATTCCCGGTGTATCCGGTAGTCTTTAGAAATCCTCTCATTTCAGCTTTTCCTTCTTCTGGCCGAAGAAATCACGATAGAAGCTCATCGTCTCAAAGGTCTTGAGATCCAGCAGAGGTTTCCCACGAGTGATGAGGAGCGCCATGTTTCTTCCCAGTCCCGGTCCAAGCATGAACCCCTGGCCGCACAAACCGACGGCAAGATACATCCCCTCTATTTCTTTCACCCGGTCACATATGGGCAGGCCGTCAGGTGTCATTGGATACTGCCCCCGCCATACCCTGCGCACGAGGAGATTTTTCAGGCCTGGAATGAGCTGTATCAGCCTGCGGGCAACTACAGGCAGGAATTCCGAAGTCGATTCGCTGTTGGTCCCGGTAAAGAGCTTCTTCGGGGTGTAGCAGAAGATGACTGGACCTTCACGGGTCTGTGCGAAATAGAAGTTGGCTGTTTTACCCTCTGGCCCGGGGCGCAGGTCGACCACCAGCGGATCGAGAAACTGCTCCACAGGTGCTGAAATACCCGCCTCATGGCTGTCTGGTGTAACCGGAATATCAATTCCTGCCATCGTCCCCACCTCCCGCGCAGCGGCTCCTGCGGCGTTTACCACAACGGGCGCAGCATAACTACCTCTGTCAGTCCTTATGCCTTTCACCAGTCCATTCTCGATGACAACCCCCACCACCCTCTCCCTGAACCGGAAGAGACACCCCTTCTCTTTTGCAACTCTGTACATGGAATCGAGTGCACGAAGCGGTGACACCTGCCCGTCATCCGGAGAAAAAGTACCCCCGATCAAACCTTCAGGCACAATTCCCGGTACGATCTCTCGAATGCTTTCCGCATCCAGCCAGTCTATGTTGAGGCCATAGGACTTCTGAACCGGCAGCAGTGTCTTCAGGACATTTTCTATCTTCGACGTGTACGCAGGAAAACAGTATCCCCCCTTCTTCCACCCGATGTCCTGACCGTAGGTCTGTTCCCACTCTGAAAATATTTTCAAGCTCTCCTGACAGACAAATATCTTTGCAGGATCCGAATGAGTCGCTCTGACGCCACCAATGGCTGATTTGTTCTGACCCTGTCCCACGGAAAAGTGTTCATCAACAACCATAACCTTTGCACCCTCGAGAGCGAGATACAGAGCGGTCGGGACCCCCACGCTCCCCGCTCCGATTACAATTGCATCATAACTCACGCAGTTCCTCCTCAGCCATCCTCTCTTCTGCACCCGAATCGGAATGGCTCGTCTCGAATCAGGACGATTCGTCCCGGATCGGAACGGTCTGTCATGGATCATGTTCTTTGTGCGACCGGTGCATGGTTTTCTTCGGCATAATCCCTGCGAAGGTCCCGAGCGGAACCTCATGCAGAGGCAGACGCTCTACGAAGGGCGTCACCTCTCTCAGGTCCACCCCTTCCTCGCGAAAAAGTCCGAGGATCAGATCAGTGCAGGTCTTCCCCCCACATGCCCCCATCCCTGTGCGGAGCACTGCTTTGATCTGGTTCATATCCCGGTACCCTGCCCTGATCAGCTCCACGATCTTTCCCTTCGTCACCCGCTCGCACCGGCAGATGATGGTGTCATCGTCCCCATGCTTCTGGTTTCCCTCCTGGTTTTTCACAAAATCGCGTATCCGGAAACCCGAGACGAGAAGACGTTCTGCAAAGGGAACTTCGAGGAGTAAAAGCCGGCGTCGGTCCTGTGAAGGGGTCTCGCGAGAGGCAACTACTCGCCCTTTCCCGACCGGCTCTCCTCCCAGCCCCACGGTGGTCACCCTCTGTCCGATTTTCACCTGACCCCTGCCCAGTTCAAAGGGAAGCGTGATGAGGGCTTTCTTTCGAGTGGGGTCAAACCGTTCGTCCACGAGCACGATCGCCAGCCCGGGGCACCCGATCACGCATTTGGCGCATCCAAGGCACATTTCTCCTTTGAAGACCGGCATCGCAGTGATACTGTCCCCCTGTATACGGATCGCACCTCTCGGACAGAGCTGGGTACAGGGGTCGCAGGGTATCTCCTGGATGCAGCGTATCACAGGATATACCTTCCCGGGAATCGGGCGAATGCGGAAATCCCACATTTTACCCGGTTTACTCCTCAGTGTCGACACGATATCGTTCCATTCACCGGGTATGATACACTGTTTTCCCAGATCCCTTACCATTTTCCTGCCTGCGATTCGCCCGCTGAACATTGCTGCTGATGCTTCTGCGATCTCTTCTGCATCTCCTGCCGCACGCACCTTCATTCCGTACTCTTTTGCCTTTACATAGATCTCCCTGATAGGTGAAAGCCCGACCGCGATGAGCAGGGTGTCGACCTGAAATCGCTTCACAGTACCGTTCAGGGGTCTGAACCTCTCGTCTATTTCACTGATGAGCAGTTCTTCCAGATGGTCCTTCCCGAAGGCTTTCACCACCGTGTGGGAGGTGTACACGGGAACTCCGAGCCTCCTGAGCTTATCCAGATGCACCCTGTAGCCACCACACTCCGGGAGCGCTTCTGCGAGGCCCACCACATCAATGCCTGCCTGCAGTGCGTGATAGGCGCTGATGAGACCGACATTTCCTCCGCCGCATACGAAGAGCCGCTCGGTGGGCCGTATCAGGTCTCGATTCACCAGCGTCTGAAATGCCCCAGCCCCGTAAATGCCAGGAAGATCACATCCCGGAAACGCGAGCGTCTTTTCCCTCGCGCCTGCGGCAACGAGGAGAACCTTCGGTTTTACAAAAGTGTAGACACCACTTTTCACGATCCCGATTCTTTGATCGCAGAACACACCAACTGCCGTGGCATCATGCCATACCCGCACCCGCCCATTGCTCTCCCCTTTGAGCTCCTCCTCGAGCTTTGATGCAATGTCGATTCCACGGGTCCCTGCATAGCAATCGCTTCTGGATCCGAAGAAATTGTGGGTCTGGAGCGTGAGCTTTCCCCCCAGGGCTCTCTTGTCATCTATCAGAATACCGTGGATTCCGTGCTTTGCGAGCTCTATCGCTGCGGTAAGCCCTGCCGGTCCTCCCCCGATGATGAGAAAATTCGTACGCACGGTACGGGGCTCTTTCATCGAAGGAACAGTATCTTCAAGAACTGTCAGCGCTTTAGAAACCCGCAGGTTCCGCCTGGTCTGAGGATCACGCGTGGTCCTCGACCCATAGAGAACTCTCGGATCACCTTTACACCGGGAAACCGTCATCCCAGGCGTGATCGCTGTCATACACGCCTTCACCGGAAGTCCGTTTGCAATCACCGTGCACTGTGAGCACTGCCCATTTGCGCAGTAGATACCCTGCGGTGCCCCATCTGATCGGTGGAAACCGAAGATATGAATATCATTTGCGATGAGGGCGGAGGAAATGACCTCTCCCTCCTTCGCGATCAACTCCTGCCCCTCAAAAATGAACGTGATGTCCCTTCGTTCCGGAACATGGAGGATTGGATGGTGCTCTACTCTTCCCATGGCTCACTCCAAAAGCTGTGAGGCTGCAAGTGTTGTCAGATCATACAGCTCGATATCCAGCTGTCTCCATGCTTCAGGTCTGAGGGCACAGCTGAAATGAATCGCGCACTCCCAGCATGCGGTGACGAGCGCGGCAGCCTGCGTTTCCACTGCCTCCTGGAGCCGATTCACCTGCATCAGCTTGGAAAATCTGGTACAGTTCGTCCAGCAAGATGTTCCGCAGCACTGCGAATACTGCTTTGTATCCCGCATCTCCACGAGCTCGACCCCGGGGATGGCAGTCAGAATATCCCGAGGCGGGTCGTATACACCCATGCCACGACCGAGCCTGCAGGGGTCCTGATAGGTGAGCCGAATTCTCCTCTCTCTGAAGGAGAGCTCACTCAGGTGCTGCGCGATGAATTCAGAGATGTGAATCACACGGAAGGTCAGGTTACCGAAGAGTTCTGTGTAGCTCTTTCCAATGGTATAATAATCCTCAGGCGACGAAACAATCACAACCTGTGCGCCGCTGCCTTCGATCTGTTCCATATTCCGGCGCGCAAGCTCATGAAACCCGTGAAGATCCCCTGTCCACAGGAGGTCGTGACCGCTGAACCACCCGGGCTCAGGAACAACAGGTTCCACACCAAGCTTGTTCAGAAGAAGCACTGCAGCTCTGACAGAATCAGAAGCCCTGATCCCGAGACCGGGAAATGCTGCATCGTAGAAGAGAGCCCCCCCTGCCCAGTAGAGGTATGTGCCCCTGCCCCGTCTGATCCTAAGCGGCTTCTCGATCAGACCTACCCTTTGTATAGAGTTCCTGAGCGCACCCATTTTCTGCATGGTGAGCATCATTCCACCGTGAGTTTCCCTTGGAAAAAAACCCCTCGCGACCGCCAGCGCACGCACTTCTCGGACAAAAGAGGACATATCGAGATTTCCTTTAGTAACCACCCTGCAGAGTCCACAGGCTAGGCACTCCCAGATCAGCGAGCCGCTCAAAAGCAGTTCTGCATTCTGCTGCGCCTTTTGGAGTATTCTCTCAGGTGAAAACTCTCCGTTCACGCGAGCGAGCGGACATGCACGGTTCAGCTTTTCGATGAAGGGCACGCTCTGAAAAAATCCATACCTGCGTGCGAGCCGGGTTACTTCAGTCATATTCTCGCATCCGAAGATGTATGTTCGTCTTTCGCTCTCTCGCTGAAAAAAGAGTCCCGCGCCTCTTTCAAAGACCCGGTGCTCCCATCAAGAATGCGCACCCGGTGTTCATCGAGGCCGAGAAGAGTGAGGATCTCACGCACAGGCCGCATATTCTTCTCAGCGCGCGCTCTTCCGAATCCGTAGTGGCAGCCCTCTTCTCCGCATCCGAAGAGGAGAACGCCAGACGCGCCTTTCTCAAAGGCTTTCAGGACCTCTCCCGGCATTACACTCCCGATGCACATGACCTTGATCAGATCACCTGAGATTCTGCCTGAGAGAGACACCCCGGATGCCCACCTGCAGATGAAGGTCACAAGTCGATCCACCGCCCCCTTCTTCTTTCCTCTGCGCTGACCGTCCATCAGCCTGGAAATGTCTTTTTCTCCGAAGCAATCCTGATCGATCGCCCCGGTCGGACAAACAGATCTGCAGGCTCCACACCCGCGACACATGTCTTCGTTGACCAGAGCGGAAAACACCCCGTCACCGCGATACACCACCTGCACCGCCTTGTACTCACACAGCTCTTCGCACAGACCACACCCGCGACACAGAAGCTCATTGACTTTGACGGTAAAACTGCTCAGTGTGTACCGGGCTGCTCCGTCTGTGGCCGGCACACTCCCATGAGATGCGACTCTGCGGTGCAGCGCGAGGGGGACCCGGATAATCTTTGATCCAACCATCGGTTTTCGCGGGAGCGGGCTCTCAGTGATCAGGCTCCCGGGGAGCAGACTCGCCGAGGCCTTGTGTGAGATTGCCTCCCACTCCGATGGAACCAGAAGCAGCTGTTTTTTTTCGCACACCCCAACGCAGCTGCTGCATTCTTCACAGGGACCACACCGAATGCACCTCGATGCTTCTTCGACCGCCCTGAGCTCCGTGAGCCCAGTGTCGACCTCATCAAAGGTCCTTCGTCTTGCGATTCTATCAAGCCGCGGTGCACTAAGTCTCCGCACCCTCTCTGGAGGCGCATCGGGAATGAAAAGCTCTCTCACGATATGGCTGCCTCTTCCTGAGAGCGGAGCCTTGGATGCATGGCTGCCGTCCATCCTGAACGACCCGCGGTCAGTGAGGAAGTTCAGAATAGAATTCGCAGCCCTGTGGCCTGCGGCGATTGCCTCCACGACACTTCCGGGACCGTGTACCGCATCACCACCTGCAAAGACTCCCTTCACGGAGGTAGCCATTGTCTGGGGATCGGCTAAAAGGAGACCTCCATCTCTATTGATCAGAAGGGGTGATCCGCCGATGAAGGAGGAGTCGAGCTCCTGACCGACCGCAGGAATGATCGCGTCACAGGGTATCACAAACCCTGATCCAGGTATCTCGACCGGCCGTCTTCGACCGCTTTCGTCTTTTCCGGCAAGTCTCATCCGAACGAACTCAGCGCCAGTCAACCTCCCATCCTTGTGAATCAGCCTCACAGGCGAAGCGAGATAGGTGAAATGCACTCCTTCGGCCTCTGCATCCTCCAGTTCTTCTTCGTATGCCGGCATCTGTACCCTCGATCGCCTGTACACCAAACGCACCTGTTTCGATCCGAGCCTCAGCGCAACCCGGGCGCAGTCTACAGCCGTGTTTCCTCCACCGATAACAAGAACGTTCTCTCCTGGTTTTTCCGCCCTTCCTGCCGCAGTTTCGTAAAGCAGCGAAACCCAGTTCAAAAGCCCCTCTTTGACCTGCTGTTCCCCCTCGATCCCCATTTTTTTCGCTTTCATGGCACCGGTAGCAATACACACTGCTCTAAAACTGCTTTTAATTTCTTCGAAGGATATTCGTACACCCACCGGAGTGTTCAGTCGCAGGTCTACCCCAAGGGCCTGCACTGCTGCGATCTCAGTTCTCAGGATATCGCGAGGCAGACGGTAGGGGGGAATGCCGTAGGCAAGCATTCCTCCGGGTTCTGGCCTGGACTCAAATACCGTCACCCTGAAGCCAGCCCTTGCGAGGTCTTGCGCACAGGTGAGACCCGCCGGCCCGGCACCGATCACTGCAACCTTTTCCCGTTGAAGCGTGATATCCCATTTGCGGGGGATCACGCCTCTGCGCAGCTCATAATCTGCAAGGAATCGTTTCAGCGCCGCGATGGCGATGGGCTCATCGATCTCACCGCGGAGACAGCGGTCCTCACAGGGATGGGGACACACCCTTCCGCAGATCCCGGGGAAGGGATTCGTCCTTCGCACTATTTCCAGGGCATCCTCGAAACGGCCAGCTGCAATTAGAGACACATAGGACTTCACATTGGTGCCCAGCGGGCATGCGGCAGAACAGGGAGATTCTTCTATCCGCTTCAGGGGAAATGCCTCGTTCAAAGCTTCGACCCAAAGCTGTCGCTCACGCTTCACCATGACAGGCTTCCTCTTGGTTACCTGGCGCTATCTTTCTTCCATGAATGGGTACCGCCATTCATGGGGAGGCATAAAGTTCTCCTTTATCGCCCTGGGCGTTACCCAGCGGAGCATGTTCCACAGGCTCCCCGCCTTGTCATTCGTCCCGCTCGCCCTGCTCCCACCGAAAGGCTGCTGTCCCACCACTGCGCCGGTGGGTTTGTCGTTTATATAGAAATTGCCTGCTGCATTCTGAAGCAGCTTCTCCGCAAGGGCAATCGCGGCGCGGTCACGGGAGAATACAGCGCCTGTCAACCCGTAGGGCGATGTGCCGTCACACAGGGTGAGAGTTTCCTCGTAGCTCTCATCCTCATACAGGTAGATGCTCAGCACAGGTCCAAATATTTCCTCCTCCATTGTGCGGAAGCGGGGATTCGCCGTGAGAACCAGGGTTGGTTCGATGAAAAAACCTCTGCGATCGTCGCATCCTCCTCCGAATACGATCTGCGCCTCACTGGAACTCTTCACGAAGTCAATATATTCTGCAATTCTTTTGAAAGCGTCCCTGTCGATCACCGCATTCATGAAATTACTGAAATCTTCCACACCTCCTACTGTCACTTTTTCCAGTTCCTCGGCCAGAAGCATTCTGAGCTCATCCCACAGGCTCTTCGGAATGTACGCCCTGGAGACCGCTGAGCACTTCTGTCCCTGGTACTCAAAGGCGCCCCGGATCAAGGCAACCCCCAGGGTGCGAATGTCTGCGCTTCGGTGGGCGATTATGAAATCTTTTCCGCCCGTCTCGCCCACGATACGCGGGTAGGTACGGTACTGCGCAATGTGGTCTCCCACCGTCTTCCACATGGACTGGAACGTTTTTGTGCTTCCGGTGAAATGAATGCCTGCAAGAGAGGGGGAGGCCATCACTTCCGGGCCCACCTCTCTTCCGGGACCGGGAATGAAGTTGATAACGCCGTCCGGCACACCCGCCTCCCTGAACAGCTGCATAAGAAAGTAGGCAGGATAGACCGCACTCGACGCCGGTTTCCAGATCGAAACATTCCCCATGATGGTGGGAGCGGAGGGAAGGTTCCCGGCAATAGAGAGAAAATTGAAAGGCGTGACTGCAAACACAAATCCTTCAAGTGGCCGATACTCCATCCTGTTCCAGATTCCTGAGGGTGAGTACGGCGGCTGCTGTTCGAAGATCTGCATCGCGTAATGACAGTTGAATCGGAGAAAATCAATCAGTTCACAGGCCGAGTCGATCTCAGCCTGGAACACGTTTTTGCTCTGACTCAGCATGTTTGCTGCATTTATCCTGTTGCGCCAGGGTCCGGAAAGCAGTTGTGCGGCTTTCAAGAAAACTGCAGCCCGTTCGTGCCACTCCATCGCTGCCCATGTGTGTTGCGCGGTACGGGCAGCCTCTATTGCCATACCCACTTCCCTCTGCCCCGCCTGATGGTAGTTGGCAATGACTGTGCGGTGATCATGTGGGAGTATGCATTCTCCCATCCTGCCCGTTCGTACCTCCTCGCCGCCAATGATGAGAGGTATTTCTATGTGCTGATTTCTGAGATTCTCCAGTTCCCTTTTCAGCGTACTGCGTTCCTCTGAACCTGGGTTGTAGCTTCGTATCTTCTCATTGACTGGAAGTGCGATGGAGTATTTTGCGTTTGCCATGGATGGGCTCCTCTCAGCTTGAAATCAGGGTATTTTTGCATCCTTTGTCTCCATGAGTCTGTTGAAGCGCTCCACATGGTCCTGAACCAGGGCGCGTGCGTCCTCGGATCTGCCTTCCTCGACCGCCTTCACGATACTGCAGAGGTCACGATAGTTCTCCTCCATGATCTCTCTCTTTTTTGCAAGAAACCGATTGTAGTAACGATTGATGTTGTCGTGGACCATGTGGAGGACCGATTCATACACGGGATTTTTTGCCATGTGGGCCATGGCCATGTGCAGTTCATTGTCGGTCTGTATGAACTCGTCCCAGTGTGAAAGCCCCTCATCCAGGTGTGTCCTCGCCTCCTGGAGGAGCTCGTTGAGATGGAGAATGTCCTTCTTCTGCGCACGCTCTGCAGCAAGACCCGCAACGAGTCCCTCCACCCCTTCACGGAATTCGGCGAGGTCACGGAGAGGGATTCTCTGCGAGCGGATGAGAAGGGCGAGGCTTTCACTCACAAGCTGGGTAGTGATCGACTGCACAATGGCGCCGCCATTCATGCCTGTTTTAATGGCAATGAGTCCCTTCTGCTCGAGCACCCTGAACGCCTCCCTGAGCGTTCCGCGGCTTGTCCTGAAAGTCTCCTTGAGCTCTCTTTCGGGTGGGAGCTTGTCGCCAGACTTCAGCTTTCCCTGAAGGATGGCTTCCTCGATCTGAAAGATGATGTCCTGGAAAATTCTGTTTTGTTTTGCCTGTCGAAACATGGCACATAAATTATTATAATGGTCAAACCATTATACAATATTTATGGAAGATTGTCAATACCATGTCTGCGAAAACAATTGTTCTCATTCCATTTCTAAAATGAGCTTCGCGGCTGACCCGGGATCACCATCGTCTTTCTGAATGAAATAGTGGGCACCTCACCTCAACGGAGCATGAAGCCGTTGCGAAAAGGATCTTGAGGGTCGATGATGTGCTCATACCGCCCGGTGATATGTGCGGAACCTTCCACCTCGGGAACCACCGCGAGGTGAGGTCCATACTGTGTCAGTTCTTTCACCCTCCCAGTGAAACTGCTTCCAATGATACTCTCAATGACCACCGTCTGGTCCAGTCCGATTTCTCCCCTCGCATAAAGAAGCGCGAGTCGTCCGCTCACTCCTGTTCCCGTGGGAGACCGGTCCACCTCCCCCTCGGCGAACACGCAGACGTGACGGCTCTGCACCCCTGTGTTTGAAGAATGCCCCGTGAAAATTGTGCCGTAGAGAAAGCTCAGCTCAGCTTCAAAGGGATGGGAAACTGGCCTGCTCTTCATGATCTCTTTCTTTATCGCCATTCCGCTTTCAATGAGTTCGCGAAAAGAGCCCGGCCCGAGTGAAAGACCGAGAGTGTCAGCATCCACATATGCGTAAAAAGCCCCACCGAAGGCAAGATCGTAGCGAACATCCCCGAGCCCTGGAACATGTACTTTTTCATCCATTGCGAGCGCAAAGGAAGCCACATTGTGAAAATACACACTCTTTACCCTGCCATCCTCGACCCGTGCATATGCCGTCACCACTCCCGCCGGGGTGTCGATTCTGATCTCACTTACCGGCGCGACCATAGGAAGCATTCCTGTTTCCAGAACCACGGTGGCGACTCCGATGATCCCATGCCCGCACATTGTGCTGTATCCTTCGTTGTGCATGAAAAGAACGCCGAATTGCGCGCCTTTGCTTACCGGTGGTGAGATGAGACAGCCGTACATGTCCGCATGCCCTCGAGGCTCCCACATGAGCGCTGTTCGAAGGGAATCATGGTGCGCTTTCATGTATCTCCGCCGCTCAAGGATTGTTTCCCCGTGCACAGCTGGAAACCCAGCAGTGATAACCCGAAGAGGCTCCCCCTCAGTGTGACAGTCTATGGTGCTGATGCTCATCCAGCTTTCAGGCGGTCTCCAGAGCTCGGCTGATCGCATTGGATACTCCTCACTAAAAGAATACGCGCCTCCTGGCAACAGGCATTCCTGGTGCAATGCACTGAGTGAATACTAAAGAAAAATCCTGAGAATCTCAAGCAGTTTTCTCCCCTGTGTTTTAGATGTGAAATCAAACTTCATCACATAAAAATTGGAAGGAAAGAGTAACTGTTGCAAGGAGTGTGCAAAATGGTACAATTGCTCGAAAAGGAGGGAGGGATGCAACGATTGAAAATTCTCGCAGAGCGCGATGTTCGAAAGCTGATCACGATGGAGCAGGCGATTCACTGTGTGAGGGATGCCTATGTGCAACTTTCACAGGGAAAAGCCCATCTCCCTCCGAGAACATCTATCAGTGTACATGGTTCAAGCAGCGTTCTTTTCATGCCTGCGTATCTGGCTGGCAGTTGTGCTCTGGGTGCGAAGATTGTTTCTGTATTCCCTGGAAACCCTGAAAAAAAACTCCCGAGACTGCATGCACTGATCGTTATGCTTCGGGCGGATACGGGTCAGCCTGAACTGGTCATGGATGGCACCTACCTCACCGCCCTGAGGACCGGAGCAGCATCGGGAGTCGCAACCAGGCTTCTCGCCCGCAAGGGTGCATGTGTGGTCGCACTCATCGGTGCAGGAGTACAGGGGAGGACCCAGCTGGAAGCGGTGTGCACCGTCCGCCCTGTTGAAAAGGTTTGGGTCTATGATCGCGATCGGAAAAACGCAGCGCGTTTCGTTGAGGAGATGAGCACGCATGGCGATCCAATTCCCCACGCGCTTTTTATCGCCGAATCGTCGGGCCAGGCAATAGGAGATGCAGACATCATCTGCACTGCAACCAGCTCTTCAATCCCGGTCTTCGAAGATGGAAACCTTAAACCTGGTGTGCATATAAACAGCGTTGGTTCCTTTACTCCTGAGATGCAGGAAATCCCCTCCCGTACGGTGGCGCGTGCAAAAATCGTTGTCAGCTTGCGCTCTGCAGCCCTCTCAGAGGCGGGAGATCTCCTCATCCCTTTAAAGGAAGGGCTTATTACTGAACAATGCATCCATGGAGAGATAGGCGAGATCCTTACAGCAAAAATACCTGGACGCGAATCCGATGAGGAGATCACGTTTTTCAAGTCAGTGGGGCTCGCAATCCAGGATATGGCTGTCGCGAACCTCGTCAGGAATGCGGCGATCGGGAAGGAAATGGGAACCACGGTGGAGCTCTGACCGGATCATCTCCCCCGATCGAATTTCTTCAACCCTCCGGTCATCATCAGTCCAATCTCTTCGACCCTTTGCTGTGCCGAAGAAGCGTCGAGCACATCGACGACAACCCCCTGAAACATCACCGCAATTCTATCACTCAGAGAGAGAACTTCTTCCAGATCACCGGTGATGAGAAGGATTCCAGCAGTCCTTCTCAGATCGAGAAGTGCCTTCCACACATCCTCTGTGGAACTCACATCCAGACCGTGCGTCGGCTGCTCTGCGATGAGGAACAGAGGATTCTGTGACAGCTCTCTCGCCAGGATCAATCGCTGTATGTTGCCTCCTGAAAGCTGCCCTGCGAGAACCCTGGTATCCGGGGCGACAATCCTGAAGGATGAGATCAACCTGTGTGCATGTTCTTCGATCAGGGGAACATCAAGAAACAGAGGACCTGAAAAATCCCTGTAACAGGTGAGTATGATATTTTCCGCAATGCTCATATGCGGAACAGTTCCCATGTGCAGGCGGTTTTCAGGGATGTAACCAAACTTTTCGCTCGTTTTTTCTATCCTGCCGGAGAAGGACCGAAAGCCCACCAGCGCTTCCACGAGCTCCCTCTGACCATTGCCAGCAACTCCGATGACCCCGAAGATTTCTCCTTTCCTGACTGCAAAGGAAACACCCCTCACCGTCTCGATCTCCCGGTCATTCATGACCCGAAGCTGTTCCACTTTTATCACCTCATTCCCGATTCTGACCTGCTCGCGTCTGACCTTGAGGATGACCTCCTTTCCCACCATCATACAGGCGAGCTGTTTCTTTGCCTCCTCTCTGTCTGCCTCGAGCGAGGATGACGGCATGCTGTCAACGACCCGCCCCTTTCTGAGAACCGTGATGTGATCAGCAACTTCAAGGACTTCCTCCAACTTGTGGGTAATGAAGATCACCGCCTTCCCTTCAGACTTCATCTTCCGCAGGATGGGAAAAAGTTCTTTCGTCTCCTGAGGGGTGAGCACCGAGGTCGGTTCATCGAGAATGCATATGCGTGCTCCCCGGATCAGTGCCTTTATGATCTCCACCCTCTGCTGCTCACCTACTGACAGGTCACATATCCTGCTTGATGGGTGTATGGGGAGATTATACTGTGCAGAAAAATCACGTATTGCCTTTTCGATCTTTTTCACCGGAGAGAAGAACCACCTGCCGATTCCAAGCACGATGTTCTCCGCAACGGTGTGAGGAGGAATCAACCGGAAATGCTGGTGCACCATGACGATCCCGTGTGCCAGTGCCTCCTTTGGGGAGCGGATCTGAGCAGCATGCCCGTCCACCGAAAACTCCCCCTCATCTGCCCTGTACATGCCGGAGAGGATGTTCATGAGTGTGGTCTTACCCGCTCCATTCTCACCGAGAAGCGCATGAATGTGCCCTGGATAGATGTCCAGATCGATGTGATCATTTGCACACAGTCCGCCGGGGAATTGTTTGCTAATACCCCGCATGGATATGAGCGGCGGCTGTATAGTATTTGATCGATCCATTTGCATCCTTTTCATTCTTCCTCACGCCTGTATGGGATGCCGAGGGCTGCGGGTGCCCCCATTCTGCGTCTCAATTTTTTATGCACGCTCAAGAGCATCGGTGCTAAAATGGTGAAGAGGTACGGCATGATCGTCAGAAGCTCAGGAGCGAGCCACGGCTGCAACCGGAAAGAGAGGTAAAATAAGGATCCAAAAATGTAGGACCCTCCCAGCGCAGCGAGGGGGTGCCACACACTGAAAATGGTAAGCGCGATGACGATCCACCCCATTCCGCTTGTCATGCCCTGGGTCCACGACGGTCTGTATACAATTGAGAGGTACGCACCTCCCATCCCTGCAAGTATCCCCCCCAGGATGACACACAGATACCTGATCAGAGACACCCGTATTCCCAGCGCATCAGCGGTTGCCGGATTCTCTCCAACAGACCTTATGGTAATGCCCCACGATGTCCTGAACAGCAAAAACCACAAAAGCAGGGCGAATCCAATCCCCACATACACCAGAATATTCTGCTCGGTAAAAACAATCTTCCCCACAATGGGTATGTCTTTGAGATAGGGTACGCTGAGCACTGTGAGGGATACCTTGAGCGGTCTGCCTTCCCACCCCTGTCCGAGAACCCCCGACAATCCGAGACCGAAAAGGGTAAGCGCGAGACCCAAGACCACCTGTATTACCCCAAGGGTTATGGACAAGAAGGCATGTATGAGAGACGCGGCTCCTCCGGCGGCCGCACCCATGAGAAATCCCAGCCAGGGATTCCCGGTCACGAAGGCGGTGAGAAAACCAACAAAGGCACCGAGGATCATCATTCCCTCGACTCCAAGATTGAGAACCCCTGCACGTTCAGCGTATATCTCTCCCAGGGTGCCAAGAAGGAGAGGTGTTCCGTATGCGAGGGCCCTCCTCAGTGTCTCCACAACCCACAGCTCCCATCCCATGTTACTGCTCCTCTCTCTCAAAAGAAATCCTGTACTTCATCAGGCTCTCGCTTGCAATCAGGAAGAAAAGGATGAGACCGGTAAATACATTGATGATCTGAAAGGGCAACCCAAAGGAGAGTTGTACCACATCCCCGATCACATAGATCATCCCGAACAGGAATGAGGTAAGGATGACGACTAGCGGATTTCCCCGTGCGAGCCACGCAACAATAATTGCGGTGTACCCGTATCCGAGGGAAACCTGTTCAGGATGGCGGAGCATATGGTGAACCCCCGACACTTCCCCCGCTCCGGCCAGTCCTGCACACCCGCCCGAAATGAGCATCACCCAGAAGATAGTTCGAAAATACGGGATTCCCGCATACCGTGCCGCCCCGGGACTCTGGCCAATGACCTTGACCTCATATCCCAGTTTCGTTCTTGATACTATTACATACACTACCCCGATCAGTACCGCCCCCAGCAGAAGAGTGGGCCAGTGGATATAGCTGTTTCCAATGGTCGGAAGGGAGGCTGCTTGGGAAAAACTATCCGTGTACGCGAACCCGCGCATCTCTTCGCCCTTCCAGGGACCATGGATGAGGTAGAGCACGATATTCATCGCGATATAGTTCATCATGAGGGTGGTGATCACTTCGTTTATTCTGAACTGCGATTTCAGCACGGTGGATATAAGACCCCACACCGCACCGCCTGCAAATCCGCACGCAAAGATCATGGGAACCTGGAACAGGTCAGGAATGCCTGAAAAAAGAGCAACCCATGTTGCGGCCGTTGCCCCCATGAGCAGCTGTCCTTCTGCACCAATGTTCCAGTAAGACGCTTTGAAGGCGAGCAAAAGCCCCACTCCGCACAGCATGAGCGGTATGCTCTGCCATATGATTTGCGTCACCCCATACACATTTCCCACGGTTTCGATGAAGATCTCGTAATATGCAGTGATCGGGCTTATTCCGTATCCGAAGAAAACGAATCCAATGAAGAAAAAGGAGAGGAAGATGGAGAGAACCGAAACACCGAATACAGAAGTCCATCGCGGATGAATTACTTTTCTAATCTTCAGTCGTATCATATCTCTCTCATCCGGGCGCCCAGAAGAAATCGTGCATGCACGCCACCGCTACGCTGGCACCATTCGGTTTCGGTTTGTTCAGCAGAAATGGCCACCGTCTTTGCTGACAGTGGCCATTGGAATAATTACTGCAAATCTGATTAATCTGGTTCGCCGGGCCACGCACCAACCACACCCCGCACCGCGTACTCGATTGTCAGCAAGTGTTCATAATCGGCGCGTTCGCCTCGTGGAATCACCACTTTTTCTTTACGGCTGTATATCGGTCCGGTAAATGGGTCGAATACCATCTGAGGATCCTTCATCTGTGCAAGCCGCTCCAAAACCAGATCCCAGGTCTTACCGATGCGGTCTCTCCATTGAGGATTCATAGGCATACCGAACTTCGCACCGAGCTCAACTGATCCCTCTTTGAGCAGGTCCCAGTAATCGACATTTTCCAGATTTTTTGAGGTGTAGTATCCTGCATATACCTTGGCAAGAAAGTCCAGATAGAACAATTCCCAGTGGACGAGCTGTCCGGAGACCACATAGTTGGGAGCGGAATTGTACATCGGTGAATAGTGACCAAAGGCGGGGAATCCGTTCTGTGCTGCTACCTGGACCACAGTGTCTGAGTCCTCGGTGAAGGCAAACACATCACACCCTGCATCAATCAGCGAGTTGGTAGCTTCCTTTGCTTTTGCTGGGTTGAACCATGCCTCAATCCATCGCACATGCACCTCTGCCCTGGGATTCACCTCCCGCACACCCAGGGTGAACGCATCGATATGTCTCTTCACTTCAGGGATCGGAAATGCCCCCACGTACCCGACCTTGTTCGACTTTGTGAGTGAGCCTGCCATGAGCCCGTTCAGATAGTACACCTGGTAGAAATCCGCCATGTAGGTTGCGAGATTCGGTGCCCGTTTGAATCCTGAGCAGTGCGCAAATATCTTGTCCGGATACTTCTTCGCTGCCGCAACAGTGCCCTCCCAGAAACCAAAGCTCGTGGTGAACACGACATCGCAGCCTTCACGCCTGATCATTCTGTCAATAACTCCTTCCACCTTGGCTTCCGGTACGGACTCCTGGTACACCGTCTCAACCCAGGGGAACGTGTTCTCCACAATCTGTCGCGCCTGCTCATGGGCGTGTGACCAGCCCATGTCACCAATGGGTCCCACATAGATGAAACCAACCTTCAGCGAGTCTGCAGCCTGCAGGGTAAGAGCGACAGTGAACACCAGAATAAGAGTTAGCAGGAATAATACTGTTTTTCTCATTGCAATCCTCCTCACGATAAATTTTAGAATCATGCTGGGCTTCCCAGCCTATTGTACAAAAGAAACAACTGAAGATCCTGCATCCTTGCTTCCTGCAGCAGGAAATATATGCACACCGAAGTTCCGAGCAGCATGAATACTCTGATATTATATCGTAGTTCCAAAATTAAATGAAGAGTCTATTCTCAGATTCTCCGTCTCAAAAGAGAGCCCTCGCCGCAAAGATCGTCGCACTCACTGACGCGATGCTCAATACTGTTGAAAAAAGCACCGACTGCGCTGCGAATTGGGGTTCATTGTCCATTTCGAGTGCGAGGAGTGCCGTATTCACCGCAGTCGGCATGCTCGTCGAGATGAGCAGCACCTGTGCGGGTACTCCGCTGAAATGAAACAGCTTGAGAATGGTAAATCCCAAAAGCGGTGCAAGTAACAATCTACACATGCCTGAGAGGATAACGTCCACGATTGAGGAGGTGAGCCGAATTTTCGCAAGCTGCGTTCCCAGGGTGAGCAGCGCTACGGGGACGAGCGCCGAAGCCATTCGTTCGATGGGGACCCACATCTGAGACCACAGGGGGATATGAAGCTCACGGAACAAAAAGGCGGCAAAAAAGGAATAGATCAAAGGGTATCGAAAAATAGTCCGAAAGGAATCCCGATAGGATCTATTGCCCTTGGATACGAGAAAGATGCCGAGTGTAAAGGTGGTAATATTCTGCATTGTCAATACCGCTGCCTGAATGGATGTTGCAACGGGATTTTGATGAAAAACGAGTTCAGCAACAGGAAGGCCGTAGTTACCGCTGTTGCAGAACATCACGGAGAGCGCAAATGCGGCTCGTACCGCCGGCCTATAGCCCCGAACCCAGGAAATTGGTAAGCTGATGAGCCCCATGATCACAATCATCCCGAAGGTAAAGAGCATCACTATTCCCACCTCCTGAAGAGAGAGTGTGCTCTGATAGATACGGGAGAATATGAGGGGAGGTATGAGTGCATAGAATATCATTTTCGTCAGCGCAGTGATGTCAAATTTGAAACGCTTCTGAATGAAAAAACCCACTGCGATCATGAAGAAGATTGGGAAGATTACCGTGATGAAAATGGAGTACAGAGGCATTTCTTCTCACTCGTCCCATACCTGCGCTTCTCTTCCGAAGCTGGGCATTCTCTTTTCGCATTAATGGAGGAATAAGCGAATCGTGACCCTTATCAGCGCACTATCGCATACAAACTCCTGGCGTGTCATTCCATATTCCTGATGATCTCTGCGCCGAACTCTGAGCACTTGAGCGTCCGAGCGCCTTCCATCAACCGTGCAAAGTCGTAGGTCACCGCCTTGTTCACGATGGTTTTTTCCAGGCCTTTCAGGATGAGATCGGCCGCCTCGGTCCACCCCATGTAGCGCAGCATCATCTCTCCCGAGAGTATGACCGAACCCGGATTTACCTTGTCTTGGCCTGCGTACTTCGGCGCCGTGCCGTGGGTTGCCTCAAATAGTGCGTGACCAGTCATGTAGTTGATGTTTCCACCGGGTGCGATGCCGATGCCACCCACCTGGGCAGCGAGTGCATCGGAGAAATAGTCACCGTTGAGATTCATGGTTGCAATCACATCGAACTCATTCGGTCGGGAGAGGCTCTGCTGCAAAAAAATATCTGCAATGACGTCCTTCACGAGTATCTTTCCTTCCGGTCGTTCTCCCCCGCACTCTTCCCATGTGATACACCTGGTCGGAAATTCTTCCTTTGAGACTTCATACCCCCACTTCCGGAAAGCCCCTTCGGTGAATTTTTGTATGTTGCCCTTGTGCACCAGGGTGACGCTCTTTCGATCATACTGTATTGCATACTGGATCGCCGCACGCACGAGGCGCTTTGAGCCAGTGACGCTGATGGGTTTCACCCCGATTCCGGAATCCGGCCGGATCTTCCAGCCATACTCCTTCTTTAAGAAATCGATGAGCTTTTTTACCTCAGGAGTACTCTCCTCAAGCTCGAGCCCTGCATACACATCCTCGGTATTTTCCCTGAATACCACCATGTCCACACGCTCCGGATGTCGCACCGGACTCGGAACACCCTTGAACCAGCGCACAGGCCGGAGGCAGACGTAGAGGTCGAGAGTCTGCCTGAGCGTTACATTCAGGCTCCTGTAGCCACCGCCAACCGGCGTCGTGAGAGGCCCCTTGATCCCGACCAAAAGATCCCTGAAGGATTCGACGGTCTGATCAGGAAGCCAGTTTCCTGAGGTAGTAAATGCTTTCTCACCGGCGAATAGTTCTATCCATTGTATCTTTCTCCCTCCGCTGTAGCTCTTCTCTACTGCAGCGTCGAACACCCTTTGCGCAGCGGCCCATATATCAGGACCGGTTCCGTCCCCCTCTATGAAAGGGATGATCGGGACGTCTGGCACCTTCAGGCGCCCCTCTTCCATGGTGATTTTCTCAGGCTTGGCCATTTTCTCTTCTCCCCTCGAGCCCCGCGTTCTTTCCCCCAAATGTCAGGTATGAGTATCATAATCTCTCTTATCACAAAAAGTCAATTGAAGTATGTGCCATCTGTTGCACTTCGGCCCTGTACACTCTCTCATGCTTCTGGACAGTGAACTGTCTGAACCGATCTCTGTTTGCACGAAAGGTGATGCGGTGTACTGTGAGAATTATTTCTTGTAATCGATGAAGAAATAGGATAATATTGTATTAAGACATAAACTCTGCAATTGAGACAAACTGCCCGAATTTTTACAATTCAATGCTGCTACAGGGGGATATTTATCCGGGAAACAAAACTAAATTGTATCATTGCACTGAGACAATAATTGAGGGTGAACAGAACATGGAAGGAAAACAGAATTGGGAGTTCGACAGACCGTACTATCTTCAGCTCAAACACATACTCAAAGGGAGGATACAGGCGGGTGAGATGGGCGATGGGAGGCTGCCGCCAATCCGGCAGGTTGCGAAAGAGTTCGGAGTGAGTGTAAATACGGTACTGAGAGCCTACGGCGAACTCGGGAAAGAAGGGATCGTATCAGGTTCAGTGGGAAAGGGCACCTTTCTCACTGTGAGCAATCTGGAAATGAAACATCATAACAGGCAGCTGCTGCTGAGGAAGATCGTCGAGCATGCCCTCGAAGAGGCGCTTTCCCAGGAGTTTTCCATAGACGAGTTCGAGAGCGCGGTCCGGAAGTACATCGATGAAAAGCTCGAGATGATGCAGAGTATCAAGCTCGCCTTCATCGAGTGCAACATCGAGCAGCTCACCTATTTCACCGACCATCTGGAGCTCGATCCTCATATACAGCGAACGCCAATTCTCCTCCAAGATCTTCGAGCGGAAAATGAAGAAACGATGAAGAAAGCGATTCAGAACGATATTTTCGTCACGAGCTTCTATCATTTAAAGGAGGTACAGGAAAGGCTCGGACACCTGGGGAAACCAATCACCGGAATCAACATCGAGCCTGAAGTTGCCACACTCATAAAAATTGCGCGGATACCCTTCGAAAGCTCGGTGGGAATAGTCACTACGAGCGCCCAGTTCAGGAAAGAGATCAGGGACGTGCTCTCAAGGCTCGAGCTCTTTTTCAGGGAAATTCACGAAACCAGCGAAAAAAACGGAGAAGAACTGAAAAGAATGGTGAAAAACTGTGATGCACTCCTGGTTTCCCCCTCTCAGAAAAATCGGGTGGCAGAATACGCACGCGAAGGAACAAAGATCATCGAATTCGTATTCACCCCGGACCGTACATCGATCAACAATCTCAAGCTCTCCATCCTGGAGCTGAAAAACAATAAAAGTTGAGCGAAAGGAGCAGAACATGGCTCTGAAGGTTACAGAACTCACATTCCTCGACTATTACGCACCCCGCTATGGGATCCCGGTGCCGCGCCATGTCTGTGGTACGGCGGAAATCGAAGAAATGAAAAATGCCCTGGAGAAATGGGGAACTGAAGCCATCGTGAAACCGGACGTGCTCTCTGGCAGGCGTGGAAGATCGGGCGGCGTACGGTCGGTAAGCACCATCCATGACGCACTGCGGGAAATAAAGCGGGTTTCAGGAATTGAGGTGGGGGGGAGGATGCCCAGAATCGCCTATCTGGTGGAAAAGATTCCGGCAATAATTGAAATTTACTCTGCGATCACCTACAACTCGGAATTCCTCGGTCCCTCATTCACCCTTTCCCTCATGGGTGGTGTTGAGGTAGAGGAGATACCGGAAGAAAAAAAAATGACCATTCCGATCGACATTTTCCGCGGGCTCGATGCATATCAGGCCAGCCAGGTTCTTGCAAAGCTGGGCTGTCCCAAGGATCTGGTCAGCATACTCTCACGGTGCATGGTGTCTTTCTGGGATCTCTTCATATCCACCGGTATGGAAACCGCAGAGATCAACCCCTGGAGAGTAACGCCTGAAGGCAAGCCGTATGCCTGCGACTTCAAAGGAATAGTTGACGAAGCCAACTACAAGTCAAAGGTTCCTGGGGTGGAGTTTCCAGACTACCCTGAAAGCGTCTCAGACTTCGAAGAAGAGATGAGGGTATGGGATGCAAAGAGTCACCAGGGTCAGGCGCATGTGTCCGATCTGGGCGGGGGCGGGATTCTCCCGATTCTATTCGGGGGAGGAATCTCAACGATCATCACCGAGACCCTCGAGTCAGCCGGCGGGAGCCCAATGTTTCTCTCTGATTTTGGAGGGAACCCTCCGTATGAGCGGATGCTCGGCACGGCAAAGATCTGCCTTACCCACCGGCTCGGTACAGCCAGGCTGCTTCTCATCCTCGGCGGAAAGGCCAACAACACGCTCATCGATGTCACCTTCCAGGCAATTGCTGACGCGCTGGTGAGCTATGTGGAGGAACATGGGCCGATCCACATTCCTGTCGTCATCGGGCGGGGAGGCCCGAACCTGGTAAAGGGGTTTCTTATCATGAAGCAGACCCTTGAGTACCTCAAACTCCCATACGTTGTGTTTGGTCCTGACACTCCGGTGACCATGGTCGCGGAGTATGCGGCAAAGCTCGTAAACGCATTGGAAAGCATTCAGGAGGGATTAAAATGAGAGCACAGACGCTATCGGATCTTTTGAAAAGGGGAGACAGGGTGGCAGTCTCCAACGTGACCGGCAGGGAAGCATCGAAGGTGTGCGCGGTGAGCCAGAAGTACTGCGGAAATATCGTAGGCGGATGGGCGCTCGGTAAGGGCGGTCAGTTTTTGGAGACTTCAGCAGGCGAGATTCCGGTGTATGCCACCTTTGACGAGCTTCTCGGGATGATGCCGCCGGAACGACACCCCAACAAAATTCTCATCTACTCTCCACCTGAAGCAGTGTATGGTGAGGTGAAAGAGGTGGTGAACTACGGCGAGAAATGCGTCGAGACGATCTGCATCATCACTGAGCACGTCTCAATTGAGGTAACTGCCAAGATACACCAGATATGCGCTGAGGCGAATGTCGATGTCATTGGCTGCAATACCCTGGGAATCATCAACACTCACGATGAAGTGCGGATTGGTGCGGTAGGAGGTGATTCACCGGAGGAGACCTTCAAGCCCGGAAGCATCACCGTCATTTCGAACTCCGGTAACATGGTAAACACCATATCGAGCTATTTACTTGCCGCAGGCATGGGAAACGCATTCGGGATATCCACCGGAAAGGACAGGCTCATACTCTTACCACTGAAGGACTATCTCCTCCTCGCAGAACAGGACCCCGGAACCAGGATTATTGTGCTCTACGTGGAACCTGGCGGTACCTACGAGCACGATGCAATTGCAATGATGCGAAAAAACGGATTTTCGAAGCCGATCGTCGTGTATGTTGCCGGAGAGATTGCTGACAGGCACTGCATTTCTCTCGGCCATGCAGGCGCCGTAGTGGAGTGCAGGAAGGGTTCCGCTGGTGAAAAAAAGAAAGCCTTTGACGAGTTCTTCGGAATAGAACCCTTCAGGATAGACAGGCACTACAAGAAAACCCGTGATCTCTCCGAGGCGCTTATGCGGGGAATACGGGTGCAGGCACTGCACCATATCCCCAGGGCGGTGACTCTCATCGCGAATACGCTGGCCATGAAAAAAGACTTCGGAACGTCGAAGCCCCTTCGCCTGAATCCGTGGTTTGTCAGTCTCGGGGAGCTCGGCAAACTTCTTCCGCCGGAGCTTACCCCGGCCTCAGGGGTCATTCCGGAGCCCTATGTTTCCCAGATCAGCCTTCAGATGGAAACATTCCTCCGCGGCATGATTCGTCAGCCCATGAGAAACGCTTCCCACGCAAGCTCCAACGACGGCGCCATACCGAGAATCTACGGATACTCGCTTGCAGATATAATGGAGAAAAAGTCTCTGATGTCTGCCGTCATCCTCTACTGGACAGGTGAGCTTCCGAGGGATGAGTTCGAGGTGCGCCTCGCTGAGATGACCCTCATTGCCTCGCTCAGCAATGGTCCGGGAACCATCTCGGCCCAGGGTGCGAAATGCTCTGCTTCAGCGGGAAACAGCCCGAACACCGCCATGATCGCCACGCTTGCGACCCTCGGGGAAGTTCACGGGGGAAACGGGGCGAGGGCGGTACGCTACCTGCTCGATTACTTCAGGAGCCTCGACATAGATGATCCCTATGCCGAGTGCCCGCAGGTTCGCGAGCTCGCCCTCAGGGCGGCTTCAGAGTTCAAGAACAGGAAACTGCAGGCGAAAGAAGCAGGAACCGAGTACGAGAGGATCCCCTGTCTTGGACATCCGGTGTTCAGGAACGATCCCGTGAACAATGACCCCAGGGAGCAGGTCATCTACAGGTTCATCAGGGAGTCAGGAAGAACCAACATATTCCTCGAATTTTACCATTTTCTCGTACAGTTCCTGAAGGACAACGGTTCCACGAGCAAGGTGCTCGCGGTCAACCTGGATGCGGCAATCGCGTGTGTGTGGCTGGGCATCTGCTGGCGTCAGATCAGAGAAAAACAGATGACTGTTACCCGTGCGGTGGATATTCCCTTTATCGCCTTTGCGCTGGGAAGGGCAGCGGGCGGAGCTGGAGAGTTCCTCGACCACCAGGATCATGGGACTGAGATGGACATGCGGATTCCCGTTTCGGAGTGCAAAGCGCTCACACGGCCCAGAAAGCTCTGATTTCATCCCAGTGACAACTGCTTGACAAGAGATTTTTTTCAGACTATTCTCGATCTGACCACGATTTTGGAAAGGAGATGTGAATGGAGTATCATACAGTTATTGTGAAGAAAAAGGACCAAATTGGTGAAATAACACTCAATCGTCCTGATCAGCTCAACACCTTCAGCACACAGCTTTCAAAAGAATTAAACAGTGCCTTAAGAGAACTGGATGTCGATCAGAGTGTTCGTGTTGTGATCATCAAGGGTGCGGGCAAGCATTTTTGCGCCGGAATCGATCTCAAAGAGATGCCCGGGAAGGGCACTGTCGAACTCAGGAATTGGATCAGGGCTATGGATGAGCATAACCTCACTATCGCGCGTATGCGAAAGCCTGTAGTCGCCTGCGTGCACGGTGCAGCAGTTGCAAATGGCATGGGACTTGTGTGTGCATGCGACCTCACCGTTGCGAGCATGGATGCCAAGTTTGGAACAACTGCGATTAACGTTGGACTTTATTGTTTTGGACCTTCAGCTCCCCTTTCACGCTGTGTTGGAAAGAAAAGAGCACTCGAGCTTCTCCTGACAGGGGAAATGATAGATGCAGAGAAGGCACTGCAGTTTGGGATTGTAAACAGAGTTGTACAGCGAGAACAACTGGAAGAAGAGGCTATGGCGCTTGCCAACGAACTCGTGAAGAAAAGCCCTCTTGCATTACAAATGGCAAAAAGGTCTTACTATGCGATGTCAAATATGGGGTACGACGAAGCACTGGAATACCTTGGTGAGGCTTTTACCCTCCTTTGCTGTACAGAAGATGCAAAAGAGGGTGTTGATGCATTCCTGAACAAGCGTGAGCCACACTGGAGGGAACAATAACGCTCTCGCCCTTTCCCTGTGGATGGAAACTGGGAAGTTATTCAACATTGCAGATATAATTTTGCTCCATAACCGGATAGGTGATGGAGCAGTCCTTACTCAGGACGTGTTCTGCTTCCTCTATTGCCTCTTCAACAGTACGAAATGGCTCAAATCCAAGAAGCCTTGCCGCTTCAAAATCTGTTGCTCCTGCGAGAAATACCCTGCTGAGGTACCGAAATCCATAGGCACCCTGTCCGTAGAGGATAAAAGGATGGACGCCATGAAAGCCAAATCCGTACCTGTACCTGTGGATATACTCAGGTCGGTGTGCAAACTCCTCTGCGTAGAGCTCCCAGAGCTCGAAAGGGTCCTGAAGCACTGGGAGCAGCCTTTCAAACACCTCCACATAGGATGGGTATTTGACCCTCTCAAACTCTTTCCTGCATGGGTGAGCAAGGATGATGATTCCGTTTTCCTTCACCAGAGGTTTGTTCTGGAACAGTCCGAAGCTGTATGACATTCCAAGATTTCTCACGAGTATGGGATTGATGATCGAGAGCTTGGAATAGGGATCACGGTGGTTTCCCATGCCGTAGACGACCACATCTGTTTGATCCTTTACATTGACAACGTGCTGATGCTGCAATACCTCAAGTGTCTTTTCATGCATCTGGGTTGGGTGCCCTGCAACAACCTGGACAACCTCCTGTAAAGGAGCATTGTTCATTGCAGCCTCGATCTGGAAGTATCGCCGTCCACGCGTGGCAAGCTCCTGTTCGATAACCTCTCCCATCTCGTTCAAGAGCCTGGGAAATGCGGAGCGCTCTGGATCCATGGGAGACTTTCCCCTGGCCTTTGGGTAGGGGCGATGGTGGTGGCGTATACTCCTGTAGCTCGAAAGGCCGACAACTGCTGACTTCCAACCGCCGTTGAAGTGAGACCACGGATTACTGATATAGATAAACTGGTCAGAGTCAATCACCAGGCGGTTTACCTCGACCTCCATGTTCCGCTTTGTCTCTCCGAGAAATATGAGGTTCTCTTTGTCTTCTGCATCGTGGTTGAAGAGCTTGCTCGGACCCCAGCGGTACGCGATATCCTCACCAATGATGGTGCCCAGTTCCCTCGTTGTCCATTTCCTGTGCAGCCCGACTGCACAGATGAGTCGTACATTGTGGAGGTCAACACCGAGGCGTTCGAGCTCCTCGAGCACGACCCTGATTGCGACGCCCTTGAAGTCCGGCTGCTTCTGTGTGGGACAGAATCCAATTGGATCGTCGAATCCGATGGTCACAACAGATTTTGATCCCACGAGCTTTGAAAGAGGCTCATGGGCAATGGGATTGTTGATTGCTTCGCGAACTGCCTTTGCAACATCCTTGATAGGTTGCATCGGCGGGGTTTCCTGTTGAATGATTCTCGTCCTTTCAGGAAGCTTCACTGCCAGGTTCGTATCGCCGTATGGGATTGAAACTGTTTTTTGCTCTTTCATCGCAGAATGCTCCTCTTCATTGATCTCGATTCCTGATGAACCGGAAGAATTGCCCGCGAAAGAATGCTGAAAAAATGATACCCGCAGGTGAATAAAATGTCAAATGGTAGTAAGAAGCATTCGTGAAAAATACCACCTCATCAGAGGTGTAAAAATATTGACAAGTGGGCACGAAAAATAGTATATGATCTTCAACATGAGTATTCGCGAGAATAATAATCAAGATGTTGGAGTGTACGAGAATGAAGCATTTGGGTATAGTAATGTGTATTCTTTTTCTCATCATGGAGGTAAAC
>Ga0180438_10001520_pt1 | contig 41025 bp, 31 predicted proteins | sample SS_ome_12_FD_132455 | JGI IMG/M metagenome (GOLD analysis project Ga0180438, IMG submission 132455) | Hypersaline lake sediment archaeal communities from the Salton Sea, California, USA - SS_3_D_2 metaG | ecosystem: Environmental > Aquatic > Non-marine Saline and Alkaline > Hypersaline >... | reverse complement strand
TAAATTCCTTCCTGAAATATATTCCGTTTTGGCATCTATTTCCTAGAAGACTTTATATTCAATTGTTCAAATGGTTCGAGCCAGAACATCTCGAATCCAGGTTGGAAATTTACGACAATGGTTTGACCATCAAAGAATTTGAACTGTTAATTCAAAAAGTCGATTTTCAAATCATTCGCCGGTTTGATTATTTGATTCGACCCCGACAGAGTCTACGGTTTGGGCTGCCAATTCGCGAGAATCGATTTCCTTTATTAAAAGAATATTTAACCACCGGTGTCTGTTATTTATTGAAACGCATTCCAGTTGAAACTAATCCGGAACAAGTATGACTCTATTTATTTTAATACACGCTAAATGAAAATCTCGAAATAACGAATCTACCTGTAAAAGTAAGGAGGTGAAAGTGCCATGCCAAGCGGAAAAAAAAGAAAACGGCATAAAATAGCGACCCATAAACGTAAAAAGCGACTTAAAAGAGATCGACACAAAAAGAAGGGTAAGTAAAATTAATTCGCCTGAGGATTTCTCAACCTCAACCTTAACATAGGCTTTCTTCATCTGGCGCCGGAAATCATTTTAATAGAAAATGACCAGCCGAATGCGCCAACCCGGTGGATATCAAGTTATGCAGGATGTGAAATTAAATATGGAAAAAGAGACGACAATTCTTCTCATTGATGATGATGAGATGCTGCAAAACCTCGTGACCAGAAGTCTGGAAGAGGCGCATTATCACTGTATCTCAGCCTACAATGGAGAAGAGGGGCTGCGAATGATTCTCGAACACCAGCCCGATCTAATCCTGCTTGATTTTATTATGCCCGGAATGAATGGTGATGAAGTTTACCTGGAATTACGCGCCAATCCCAAATATGCGGCCTGTCGAAATATTCCGGTTATCATTCTTACTGCCAAAGATGATGATGTTTTAATGAAAACAAAAATGCTGGAAGTCGGTATTCAGGCCTATTTAACGAAACCGTTTGGTTTGCGGGAATTAAAAAATATTATTGAAAATATTTTCATCACCCATGAAATCCGACTGAAAAATCTACAACTGCAACAGGAAGTCAGTGAAACCAAGGAGCATTTAGAATTATTAATTGATAATGTCCCGTTAGGAATTCTGGCCACAGATATGAATGGGTCGGTTATCAAGGTTAATCGTCATCTGAATAAAATTTTAAGGATTTCCAGTCCTGAAAAATTATTTGGCTTTAACCTCCTCGAACAGAATTTATTCGGAAAGCAAGACCTGCGCCATACCTTCCGAACCATCCTCGAGGAAGGCGTTCAGATTACGTTAGATAATTTTGAATATCACACTCCAATTGGGGAATGGACAAAACTTAATCTACGAGCAGTGCCCCTAAAAAATGCGACGAGTGAGATTTCTGGTTTAATTTTATTAGTAAAAGATACGACTGAGCTTGAGAAGAAAGCCTATGAATTGAGCATCCTCAGACAAATTGGAGTTGCCATGCAGGGTACGCTCAATCTGGACATATTATTAAATTTAATTCTGACTTCGATTACGGCTGGTTGCGCCCTTGGCTTCAGCCGGGCCGTGCTGCTTTTACTGTCAGAAGATGGGAAACAACTGTTTGGTAAATTAGGGGTCGGACCCAATAATCCGGAAGAGGCTGGTGAAATTTGGAATAAATTGTCCCAGGAGCATCTGAACTTACAATCTTTTTTGGAAAAATATGGCAAACGAGTTCCCGAAAAAACCGGGCCTTTTAATCAGAAAGTCCAACAAATTTGCCTTGATTTGAATTTTAAAGATTGCTTAATTGCGCAGGCAGTTCTTAACAAACAGCCAATTAAAGTAACCAGCCAGATCCGAAAAGAACGAATATGCAGCCAATGCTACGGTTGTGTCGGTGCTGACGAATTTGTAGTTGTCCCCTTAATGGTGAAAAACAAGGTGATTGGGGCGATTATCGCCGATAATATGTACAACTTCAATCCCATTGATGATAATATGATGGAATTGTTGGTGCTCTTTGCCAGTCAGGCCGCCGTAGCCATTGAACGGGCGGAGGCTTATCAGAAATTAGAAGAGGAAAAAAATAAGCTGGAACAAGCCTATTTGAAACTTCAACAGGCACGGGATCAATCCATTAAGAATGAACGGCTCGCCACCATTGGCCAAATGGCGGCTCAGGTGGCGCACGAGATTCGAAATCCGCTGGTGACCATCGGTGGTTTTGCCCGCAGCCTGGTTAAATCTGACAAAGTCGCGTCAGATGAAGAGCTGAAAATGTTGGCTCAAATTATTGCCGAAGAAGTTTCACGACTGGAGCGAATCCTGAACAATGTACTCGATTTTGTGAAACTCACCAAACCGGAATTCCAATTAGAAAATGTTAATCGCATTGTTGAAGATTCGCTGCTAATGATCCAGGATGATATTTCTAATAAAAATATCTCCTTGAATAAAACGCTTGATCCTGATTTGAAACCAATAAAAATAGACCCGCAACAATTCAAACAGGTTTTACTTAATGTCCTTCAGAATGCAATCTATTCAATGGAAAACGGGACCCTTTCGGTACGGACTTTTAAAAAAGACCCGGAACATCTTGTCGTCGAAATTGAAGATACCGGTGAAGGTATTCCGGAAGAAATTTTAGCAAATATGTTCAATCCATTTTTTACCACCAAACCGAAAGGTACTGGCTTAGGATTGCCTATTACACAACAAATTATTACGGCCCACGGTGGTGAAATCAATGTTCAAAGCCAGGTTGGTAAGGGCACGACTTTTACTTTTACTTTACCTCTGGAAATGGCATCTGAAAAACCAGATATTAGCTTTTAATAAATCCTGACTAACCATATCCAGGAACGAGTGTCTTCGGCTGTGGCACCAGATGCTTTTTAAATTGGCATAAGGGAGGAATTTTTTTCATGGTAACAATTTTAGTTGTTGAGGATGAAGAATTTGAACTGCTACGATATGAAAAGACCCTCACTGATGAAGGCTATCGAGTTCTTTCTGCCCGCGATGGCTTTGAAGCGCTGGACATGATTAAGCAGCATCATCCGGATCTGGTCGTCCTTGATATCAAGCTACCCGGCATCGATGGTATTGAAACGTTAGGGAAAATCATCGATGAGCAGCTTAATGTGCCAATTGTCATTCATACCGCTTTTTCGGTCTGGCGTGAAAATTTCAGAACACGATTTGCCGATGCTTATGTCATGAAATCCAAGGATATGATTGAATTAAAAACGAAAATTAGTGAAATACTAAAATCAATCGGTAAATTAAATCGAAAAAAAGGTGGAGCAACTGGTTAATATCTTTCCAGGTTCACCGCATTAAAAAGATTAAAAAATGGCCTCATTTGAGTTTGAAATTCCGGAAACAACGTCGCGTAAACTGACTGTTTCTGAGCTGACGCATGAAATTAAATTTCTGCTAGAAACTTCAATCCCGGTTGTTTGGGTGGAAGGCGAAATTTCAAATTTTAAGCATCATTCATCAGGACATATCTACTTAACTTTGAAAGATGAATTGGCTCAGATTCCCTGTGTCATGTGGCGTAGTCGGAATGCGGGCCTGTTTTTTACTCCTCAGGACGGCATGAAGGTTCTCGCCCAGGGCCAGGTGACGGTTTATGAAAAACGAGGGGCTTATCAATTAGATATTCTCCAATTAAAGCCAGCCGGCGTGGGGGAGCTGCAGTTGGCATTTGAACAATTAAAGCGCAAACTCAAAGCAGAAGGTCTGTTTGAGGAGCACCATAAACAACCCATTCCATTCTTTCCCGAGCGAATTGGGATTGTTACTTCACCCACGGGCGCTGCGTTACACGATATGATTACGGTCATTCATCGGCGCAACCCGGGCGTTGAAATTATCTTGCGACCGGTGAAAGTGCAGGGAGAAGGGGCGGCAACCGAGATTGTGGCAGCGATTTCGGAGTTGAATGATTTTGGTGAAGTGGACCTCATTATTGTAGGGCGGGGTGGTGGCTCAATCGAAGACCTGTGGGCCTTTAACGAAGAAGCGGTTGCCAGGGCGATTTTTCACTCAAAAATACCCATCATTTCGGCCGTGGGGCATGAAGTGGATTTTTGTATCAGTGATTTTGTGGCCGATTTACGGGCACCAACTCCTTCGGTAGCGGCTGAACTGGCCGTACCTGATACCCACGAATTGGCGCAACATCTCCGGATGTTACGTGAACAGGCCATTTCCCGAATCACGGATAAAATTCAATCCTATTGGGAACAATTAAAACAAATAAATACCAGCTACGGTTTCCGACGACCCGCAGATTTAATCCAGCAATATTATCAGCGTCTGGATGAATTGTATAATTCATTGTCGAAATCAATGGTACATTACCTGTTGCTACAAAATGAACGTCTGAATGCACTTCATAAAAATCTCTTAACATTAAATCCCACCGCAATTCTGGCACGGGGGTACAGTATTTGTTTCGATCCAAAAACAGGTACCGTTATCAAAAGCGTCCAGCAGTTAAAACCAGAGGACACGATTAAAATTCAATTTCATCAGGGAAAGGCCTTGAGTGAAATCAAACAGATCGAAAGCGAATGATTGCTGAATGGAATAATTTGATGAGGAGCGCGAATGAGTAAAAATACTTTTGAAGGTTCAATGAAACGGTTAGAAGAGATTGTCGAACAACTGGATTCAGGAAAATTAAGCCTGGATGAGTCGCTCAAAATTTTTGAAGAAGGGATTGAATTATCCAACGCGTGTAGTGAAAAATTAAAACAGGCGGAAAAAAGAATTAAGACCCTGTTAAAAAAAGAGGATGGTAATTTTCAATTAGAACTTGTTTCGTTTTAAATAATGAATATCTTCTTATAAATCAACAGAATCATAAATGTCTCTATCCCGCATCCTGATTAGATGAAAATAGTATTAAGTTTAACAGCTTGTAAATTCAGGGATTCTTCCATTTAAAGTAGCGAGAGGATAAATTGAAAAGTGCCGGTTTAGGTTTAACCGGCATTTTTACCATAAATCTATAATTCAGGAGAAGGTTAAAATGGCGAAATTAATCGACCAAATAAATTCACCCGCTGACTTAAAACAACTCGACTTGCCGCAATTAATGCAATTGGTAGAAGAATTACGTGAGTTTGTTATTTCAACAATTAGCCGCACCGGTGGCCATCTGGCACCCAGTCTGGGGGTTGTTGAATTAACCTTGGCGTTACATTATCTTTTTGATACCCCGAAAGATAAATTAGTCTGGGATGTGGGGCACCAGGCTTATATTCATAAGATTATTACCGGTCGCAAGGATAAATTTTCCACAATTCGACAATATAAAGGCATCAGTGGTTTTCCGAAAATCAGTGAGAGTCCTTATGATCATTACGGCGTGGGTCATGCCAGCACCTCCATTTCGGCAGCGCTGGGGATTGCTGCCGCCAGGGATTTAATGAAAGAGGATTATAAAGTTGTCGCCATCATTGGCGATGGGGCTTTGACCGGGGGACTGGCGTTTGAAGGATTAAATAACGCCGGTTCGTTGAATAAAGACCTGATTGTGGTCCTCAATGATAATAAAATGTCGATTTCACAAAATGTCGGGGCGTTGTCCAAATATTTAACCACCCTGATTACCAATCCCCTTTACAATCGCTTCAAGGAAGATATCTGGGAGATGACGGGTAAGATGTCAACGTTGGGCCGGCGTATTCGCAGTGCTGTGCGACGCGTGGATGAAGGGGTGAAAGCGATTATTGTACCGGGATTGCTTTTTGAACGACTCGGCTTTCGGTATATCGGACCGGTGGATGGACACAACCTCCCCGAAATGCTTCGCATTTTTCATGAAGTGAAGAAAATGAGAGGACCCATTCTGGTGCACGTCGCCACCGTCAAAGGTAAAGGTTACAAATTTGCTGAAGAAAACGCTTCAAAATTTCACGGTTTAAATCCCTTTAATCGGCAAACTGGATTATCCAATTCGATTTCAAAATTACCCTCCTACAGCGCTGTTTTTGGAAAAACCCTGACGACGTTAGCCGACAAGAATAAAAAACTCGTCGCTATTACCGCCGCCATGTCAATCGGCACTGGTCTGAATCAATTTGCCGAGAAATATCCGGAACGTTTTTTTGATGTGGGCATTGCTGAAGGTCATGCCGTGACGTTTGCGGCGGGATTAGCTACGCAGGGTTTTCATCCGGTGGCGGCCATTTATTCCAGTTTCTTGCAGCGCTCGTATGATCAAATTATTCATGATGTGGCTTTACAAAAATTACCGGTGATTTTTGCCATTGACCGGGCCGGCCTGGTTGGAGATGATGGGCCGACGCATCACGGCACTTTTGATCTCAGCTATTTACGGCATATCCCGAATATGGTGGTCATGGCCCCCAAAGATGAACGAGAATTGCAGAATATGATTTATACGGCGACAAACTATCTTGACGGCCCGATTGCGATTCGTTACCCACGTGGCAATGGGATTGGCTTACCATTAACGGATAATTTTGTGAATTTACCTATTGGAAAAAGTGAAACTGTCTACCAAACAGAAGGTCAGCATCTGGCGATTTTGGCGGTTGGAAATATGGTTTATCTGGCGATTGCAGTGGCGAAAAAATTGGAGGAATATAATATTGGGACGCGCGTCGTTAACGTTCGTTTTATTAAACCATTGGATCGGGAAATGCTGGTAGAGGTAGCGCAGCATAATCAAGCAATTGTGACCATTGAAGATAATGTGCTGCAAGGCGGATTCGGGAGCGCGGTACTGGAATTTTTTAATGCGCACAATCTCAATCCGACGAAAATAAAAACACTCGGATTGCCGGATGAATTTATTGAACAGGGTGATTTGCCCACGCTCTACCACCATTTAAAACTAGACGAAGCGGGTCTTTTAGAAACCATTACTCAATTTTTAGGTATCGATTTAAATTTAAATGGCAAATTAAAACGGCCAGAAAAGTACCTTAATCTGGTTAAATTAACCGAGGCGAAAGAAAAAATATCGGAACTGATTTAATTAATGTCTGAACGAAAAGTCCCTAAAATCTCATTCTGAGGCGTTTTTTGCCGAAGAATCTTTTAACGTCATCCTACTTATAAACAAAATGTTAACGCTGAGAGATTCTTCGTCGCAGAGTTTATCCTGAGCTTGCCGAAGGACTCCTCAGAATAACAAAAAATTGACTTTTCGTTCAGTTACGAATTATCTGAATCGGCATTGGTAAGTGATAGAATAATCGCCACCAGAATTCATTATCAATTAATAATCAAGGTATGGGTATGTTCTTTCATTTATGATTCTGTTGATCAATCCATTTGCCAAAACTATTTTCTTTAATTATAATCAATATGTGGGAGAGCGCATCCATTTAATGGCCATATATTGAAGTCAAATAAGTTTTGGCATAAGTTTTTCCTATTAAATCGACAGGGTTATTTATAGCCCCCTGGAGTGAGAAAAAATAGTCGACCGGTATCTAAATTTTTATGAGATCCTCTTAAAAACGTAGGTAGGATATTATTTATTCTCACCGGCTTTAATCGCCCACTTTTTTGCAGGTTTCGCCTATGAAATTTGGAATTATTGGCAACACCCAGAAAACGGCCTTACGTGTCATTTTGCCTCAACTGATCCGCTGGCTTGAAGAAAGACAAATTCCCTTTGTTATTGACGAAAAAGTCCATCAATTTTTAAATCTTTCCGCCTCCGAATTTCATTCGACTGCAGCCAGTAATATTCCCCAACTGTGTGACGTGATTATCGCTTTTGGTGGTGACGGAACGATTCTCTCCACCGCCCGTTTGGTTGGCGCTTCCGGAGTCCCAATCTTGGGCGTTAATCTGGGACGGTTGGGATTTTTAGCCGAAATTGCGCCGCAAGAAATATTTCAATCCGTAGAAGATATTCTGGCAAACCGTTTTACCATTGTGGAACGAACAATGATTGAAGCCAGTTTAGAAGAAGGGATTCTAGCCAATAAAATCATTTGCTTAAATGATGTGGTTATCGATAAAGCCGATTCCAGCCGAACGATTCTCATCAAGGTTTTTATTAATGAGGAATATTTAAGCACCTATAGTTGCGACGGCCTCATTGTCGCCAGTCCAACGGGTTCAACGGCTTACTCGCTCTCTGCCTCCGGGCCAATCGTTGAACCGGATGTACGCACAATTATTATTAATCCGATTTGTCCGCATTCGCTCAGTGCCCGGCCGGTGCTGATTCCGGACGATAAACAGGTACGGGTCGTTGCCTACGCGTCCAATAATCTGATAAATCTGTGTGGTGACGGCCAGACGGTACAAAAGATACCCGCTGGCGCTTCGATTTTTATTAAAAAAGCGGATCACTGTGTCAGATGGGTGAAATGCAGTCGAAAAAGTTTTTATGACGTCCTGCGGCTGAAGTTAGCCTGGGGCGAATAATCTCATTTTAGATTTAAATATCTTGTTCGTGCAGTAAGAATTCTCAGAATGACCATCAATAATTTTTCGCTTAAATTGTCTCCCCCTTCTTTTCGTAAGCGGGTGAATGATTACAAAAATAATTATTTTACAGGCCTGAATGCTTATGGCTAATCCCGTCGGAAAAACACCTTTAATGGAGCAATACCTGACAATTAAAGCCAGGTACGAAGATGCCATTCTTTTTTTTCGAATGGGTGATTTTTATGAGATGTTCTACGAGGATGCGAAAATAGGGGCCGAAGTCCTGGGAATCGCCCTCACGTCCCGAGCACACGGAAAAGCAGCGAATGTGCCTTTGGCTGGCTTCCCGCATCATGCCCTGGACACTTATCTCACCAAAATGATAAAAAGCGGTTACCGGGTAGCGATCTGTGAACAAATGGAAGACCCCAAATTGGCCAAAACAATTGTCAAGCGGGATGTGATTGAAGTCGTTACGCCCGGGACTACGCTTTCGGACGAATTACTGGACAGTAAGCGCAATAATTACCTGGTCGCTATTTTTCTACAGGAGAATCTTTGTGGGCTGGCTGTGGCAGATATTTCAACCGGTGAATTTCTTGCGGCTGAGGTGGAAGCGAATAAATTACGGGAGCAAATTCGCTCCTTTAATCCCTCTGAAATTTTGGTGTCCGAAGAACAGCGGCATTTCGTGCTTTCAAAAGTACCCGAACTCCGCGATATTACCGTTACTCAGCGGGAAGGCTGGATTTTTTCTTATGATTATACTTATGAAATTTTAACAAATCATTTTAATACCCTTTCTTTAAAAGGTTTTGGTTGTGACCATTTTAAACCCGGTATTTCGGCGGCCGGGGCATTGTTGCATTATTTAAAAGAAAATAAAAAGTCAGACCTAAACCATATCAGTCATCTGGCACGGTTTGATGATGCTGATTATTTGCTTTTAGATGATACCACGCGTCGTAACCTTGAACTCATTCAACCATTAATGGCCGGCGGAAACCATCGGGCGACTTTAATTGCGGTGCTCGACCAGACCAAAACCGCAATGGGGGGGCGGATGCTGATGAATTGGTTGCTGCGACCTTTAATGCAGGTAAAATTAATTCAACAGCGACTGGATGCCGTTAATGAGTTCTTTGACCACAATCAGCAGCGAGAGGCAATTCGACAACAATTAGCTCAAGTGAGTGATCTGGAGCGGCTTTTATCAAAAATTTCCACCGGCCGGGCTAATGCCCGTGACCTGATTAATTTGAAAAATACGCTCATGACGATTCCGGCTATTAAAAAGGAATTGACCCCCCTGGAATCAGAGCTGGTAAATCATATTCGGGACAAGCTTCATCATCAGGAAGACATTGTTGATAAAATAAGTACCGCGATTGTGGATAATCCACCACTGGCACTCACTGAAGGGGGATTGATTCGTGAAGGCTATCATCCGCCGCTCGATGAATTGAGAACGATTTCGGTTTCCGGGAAGGATTGGATTGCCCGTTTGCAAAAAAGTGAACGCGAAAAAACAGGCATTCCCTCGCTTAAGGTGAATTTTAATAAAGTCTTTGGCTATTACATTGAAGTCACCCGACCCCACCTCTCGAAAGTTCCGGCGACGTATATTCGTAAACAAACGCTGGTCAATGCCGAACGGTTCATCACACCTGAATTAAAGGAATATGAAGAAAAAGTGTTAGGGGCTGAAGAAAAAATCGTGGCGCTGGAATACGAGCTCTTTGATGAAATTCGCCAATTTGTTGCCCAGCGCGGGAAAACAATTCAGGAGAATGCCCGGCTTTTAGCTGAACTGGACTGTCTGGTCAACCTGGCCGAGCTGGCCCAACAAAACAACTACGTCCGTCCGGAAGTAATCGAAAGTGATGAAATCTATATTCAGGAGGGACGGCACCCGGTGGTCGAAAAGGTGTTGCCGTATGGTGAATCTTTTGTGCCCAATGATTTGAAAATAAATAACAGCGAACATCAAGTTTCCATTATCACCGGGCCAAACATGGCTGGTAAATCGACTTATCTCCGGCAAGTCGGTTTGATTATCATCATGGCCCAAATGGGTGGATTCGTACCGGCGAAAAGTGCCCGTATCGGGGTGGTTGACAAGATATTTACGCGCGTCGGCGCTTCGGATAATCTGGCTGCGGGTGAAAGTACCTTTTTAACGGAAATGATTGAAACCGCAAATATTTTAAACAACGCCACGCCGAAGAGTCTGATTTTATTGGATGAAATTGGCCGGGGGACGAGCACTTTCGACGGACTTTCGATTGCCTGGGCGGTCGCCGAGTATTTACATGAGAATTCAAAAGTGGCAGCAAAAACACTTTTTGCCACGCATTATCATGAGTTGACCGAATTGGCGCTGATTCATCCCCGCGTAAAAAATTATAATGTCGCGGTGAAAGAATGGGGCGACACGGTTGTTTTTCTGAGAAAAATAGTCGAAGGTAGTTGTGATAACAGCTACGGCATCCATGTCGCGCAATTGGCGGGCTTACCCCAGGGGGTCATTAAACGGGCGAAGGAAATTTTAAGAAACCTGGAAGCGAATGAACTGACGGCGGGTTCTGTTCCGAAACTGGCCCTCAGTGAAGACGGGAGCATCAAATTTTCTGGTACCACCCAGTTAGACCTCTTTAGCGAACAAGAAAAAAAACTTCGCGAGGAGGTCGTTCAATTGAATCCGGATGCCATGACTCCGCTCCAGGCTTTGCAAAAACTTTATGAATTGAAAGCAATGACCGATGAGAATTAAAATTTAAATTTAAATCTGTTTCATTTGATTCTGGGATTCCCGCTGCGGTGAAAACGGGGTCTGTCAGGAGATACAGGCAGTAACTTTGTTACATTTATTGTTTAAAAGTCACTTAAAAATAACCAGGTTAGCTACATTTTTAACTTGACTTTATCTGAATTATTTTTTAGATTGGACGTTATCTTATTTTTCTTAAAGGATCTACATCGAAAGCAAGGATCACGCTATTCTTTTAAATGGAACTGATTTGATAGATCTTGTGTTTTAAAGATACGTTAAATTCATAGATATTAACAGGAAAAGAAAACGGTTGCGATGCGGTTGGTGAATCCAGAAACGATTGAGTTTACCAACTTGAAAAGGATAAAAAAAGAATCGCAAAGTCTAAATGAAATCAGAATCAGGAGTCGTAATGAAAATTAATCATATATTTTTCTTAATATCGCTCCTCACGGCACTGTTGGTACGGCCAAATTCTTCAGCCGCCGTAACTGCCGCAAAATATGCCGGTGAATTTTTAACTACTGGTGTTGGTGCCCGTGCACTTGGGATGGGGGGGAGCCACGTGGCAGCCGGTACCGACGTTACAGCGGGTTATTGGAATCCTGCCGGCCTGATCGGTGTTCGCCACCCTCAATTTATCCTCATGCATTCAAGTCGTTTTAGTGGCATTGTAAAATATGATTATGGGGCCCTGGCGGTACCTTTTGGTAATCGTCAAAGTTTAGGCCTGAGTTTGATCCGTTTGGCGGTTGATGATATTCCAATCACGGCCTTAACGGATCCGGATTTACCATTAAGTGAAACCAATCGTCCTTATATTGAAAAGCTGGTGAATGATGCCGAATATGCGCTGTATATTTCTTATGCAAAAGTAGTTGCCGGAAAATTTTCCTATGGTGCCAATATAAAAATGATTCAAAAAGGGGTTGGCGATAATTCTGCCTGGGGATTAGGATTTGACTTTGGCATCCTGCTGAATCCGTTTAAGCGATTATTAATGGGAGTCAATTTACAGGATGCTACCACCACCCTTATTGCCTGGGATACTCAACGCAATGAGCTGATCACACCGACATTAAAATTGGGTCTTGCTTATCCATTTCAACTATCGTTTTTATCAAGCAGAATCCTCCCCGCACTTGACATTGACACGCGCTTTGAAAATCGTGGTACCACCTCTCAGGCCGCCGCGGGGCCACTTAGTTTCGATTTTCATCTTGGTCTTGAGTATACCTTTTTAAGTGCGGTCGCTCTCCGAATTGGCTCGGATATCGGACAATTTACAGCCGGAGCCGGATTACGATTACCACAATTACACTTAGATTATGCTTTTATGAGCCATGATCTGGGAGATACGCATCGAATTTCGATTAAAATCTCCATCGATAAAAGCAAATTTAGGCAGCCGAAATAGCTGCTGCAAAGTAAATTCCCCCCGTTTATATTTCGATGATACAAAATTTTATCAGGTATTAAAGTGAATAATTCTTTTATTTTAATTGGCTTGGTGGTTAGATGCATTTGAAAAGTTTTATGTTGCTTCACGGGCGAGGCTGATCAAAGAAGAAAAGCGGGGGTTAGGCTCTGCCAGGCAAACCGCATTAAGCGGAACAGACCGCGTCAAAACGAAAGCACCTTTATGAATCGTAGCTATCCCCAAAAAAATTAAAAGAAAATAAAAATTTCATTTGACAAATTCAAAAAAATTCCTTATAATTTAAGTTAAATATAATGTTAAACTTAATAATAATCTCTTAAGTACTGAATAGCGACTCTATTTTCTGATTAAAAAACATCTTCGACTGAGCTTACCATGATTTTGAGCATGACTGGCTACGGCCGGGGCGAACTGAAAAAAGAGAATCTTGAAATTCTTGCTGAAGTTCGCTCCCTTAACAATCGATTTTTGGATATTTCGATTCGATTACCAGGTACCTATAGTCAATTTGAACAGGAGGTAAAAGGTATTGTTAAGCAATACTTGAATCGGGGTCGCGTTAATGTTACTTTAACACTGAAACATGCTAATAATTTAAAAACCAATAACTTTAAAATAGACAGAGAACTCGCACAAAATTATTTTTCGATATTAAATGAACTTAAATCGCTCTTTAATTTATCAGGAGAAATTTCGCTTTCACATTTTTTAAATTTATCTAATATTGTTACCTATACCGAGGAAGAGTCTCCGCAAGCCGATATTTGGGAGATGATGCAGGAGGCGTTGAGATTATCACTGAACGACTTGTGTCAAATGCGCCAACAAGAAGGGGCAGAACTGGCGAAGGACCTCATCCGACGAATTTCGTGCCTAAATGATTATATTGATCAGATTGAATTACGTGCCAGGCAGCGCGTAACCAGTGAATTTGAAAAGCTCAAGGAAAGAATTCAACAATTAATACCAAACAAAGCCCTCGATCCGAATCGGTTGGAAATGGAAGTGGCGTTGTTAGCCGACCGAATTGACGTCACTGAAGAATGCATCCGCTTTCGAAGTCACAGTAAAATGTTTTTAAATACTTTTGAGAATGAGGATGCGGGGGGGAGACGCTTAAACTTTGTCACTCAGGAAATGAATCGTGAGGCGAATACTATTGGCGCCAAAGCAAATGATGCTGAAATTGCCAGACTTGTTATTCAAATCAAGGAAGAATTAGAAAAGATTCGAGAGCAAGTTCAAAATATTGAATAATTCATATAAATTGTTAAGTAGTAAAGGGATTAATTTTTCATTTCTTGGAAAGAAATATGATAAGCGTTGGTTATAAGAATTACATTGCCCTAGACCGAATCGTTGCGGTCATTTCTCCCGACTCACGGCCGATTAAAAGCTTAATTAATACCGCCCGCGAGCACGGTCGCTTAGTGGATTCCACGATGGGCAAAAAAACAAAATCGGTATTGATTACTGACAGTAATCAAGTTATTTTATCTGCCAATTCCACCGAAACTATCATTCATCGAATTCAAAATTTTCGGAAGCGTTAATTTATCAATGGGTTAAAATAATGAGTATGAATTAGGCTCATTAAATTAATCCGATTGATCTTCTGATTAATAATGATAGTAGTTCAGGAACGTACGATTTATGGCTGGTCTGCTGATTGTTTTTTCAGCGCCATCCGGTGCTGGAAAGACGACAATTATCAATAAACTATTGCAGCAATTTGAGGGGGAATTTATTTTTTCGATTTCAGCAACGACCCGTCTACCCCGCGGTAACGAAGTTGATGGAATTGATTACTATTTTCTTACCGAAGCTGAATTTAAGCAAAAAATTGAAAATAATGAATTCGTTGAATGGGCGATTGTCCATAATCACTACTACGGTACACTCAAAGAAAAAATTGACCAGCATTTAAACGCCGGTAAAAAAGTGATTCTAGATTTAGACGTGAAAGGTGGTCTGGCCATCAAAAAAATATACGGTCATCAAGCCGTTCTCATTTTTATTAAGCCGCCTTCGTTCGAGGTCCTTGATCAACGTTTGAATCAGCGGGCAACCGAAAGTAAAACCGAGATTGCCAAACGTCTGCAACGATACCAACTGGAGATGGAACAGGCTAAATATTATGATTATGAAATTGAGAATGATCAGCTCGATAAGGCTCTTCAAGAGGTGACTGCGATTATAAAGTCGTATGAAAACTAAGAACGATTTTCTCATTTTTTAAATTTAATCAAGGGCCGATTCTTTAGATTGCAAACAATTTTAAATCTTTCATTTTTAGGTTCATATATGTGAATAAATAATTTTCGTAGCCTCTTAAAAAAAGTGGGGCAAAACTTTCGAGGTTATTCTACCGGAATTCAATGACACCAACCTCGAAGGTCAAAAATGCACCCTCAAATATTGAGAGGAGGCGAATTTTCTTTCAAATCGTTGTTTAGAGGAGGTATTGAAATATATGCTAAGTACGCTTCCGTTAGAGGAACTCGAAAAATATACCCAAAATATTTATGAAGCGATTATTGTTATTGCTAAGCGGGCCCGACAAATTAACTTAGAACAGAAGAAATTGGTTGCTTCAGATGAAGATAATGATTCTCCTTATGATGATTACGGCGAAGAAGAGTTTGAGAAAAAAACTCAGGATTATCGAAATGAGAAGTTCAAATTGCCCAAACCAACGACAATTGCACTTAAAGAATTTTTAGAGGGCAAACTCCAATTTAATTATCCTGAGAAGAAAGAATCATCTGAAAATTAATGCCGCGTTTTGCAAATAAAAAGATTTTAATTGGTGTCAGTGGAGGTATTGCCGCTTACAAAGTCGGTGAGATTATTCGTGAGTTAAAAAAAGAGGGTGCCACTTGTCGAGTTGTCATGACATCTGCCGCCCAAAAATTCATGACACCACTGACATTTAAAACGCTTTCAGAAGCACCTGTTTTAATAGATTTGTTCCTTGATGATCCGGAATTTAATATCGTTCATATTGATGCCGCCAGATGGGCCGATGGGATTTTAATTTGTCCTGCTTCGGCTAATTTGATTGGTAAAATCGCAAATGGCATTGCGGATGATTTGCTCACGACGCTGGTTATGGCCACAAAAGCACCGGTACTACTCTGTCCGGCCATGAATACTCAAATGTATTTAAATCCAGTTGTGCAGGCGAATCTTAAAAAATTAATCCAATTCAATTATCAAATTATTGAGCCAACCGCAGGTGAACTCGCCTGTAAAGAAGAGGGAATTGGTCGCCTGGCCGAGAAAAGCACGATTCTGAATGCTTTAAAAAAAATAGTGCTGGGTACATCCGAATTAAAAGACAAAAAAATTCTGATTACGGCGGGTCGGACCGAAGAAGCGTGGGATGTCGCCCGGATTTTAACCAATCGATCGTCGGGAAAAATGGGTTTTGCTTTGGCCGAAGCTGCGGCGTTGAAAGGGGCTAAGGTTGGCTTGATTAGTGGCCCCAATCAATTGATTCCATTTCCGGAGGTCGAACTCATTCGAGTTACGACGGCCGCAGAAATGGCTGAGGCGGTGCTGCAGCGGTGGCACCAATATGACATTCTCATTATGGCCGCGGCTGTGGCGGATTTTCGACCGCGAACTGTTTCAACCCATAAAATAAAAAAAGCACACGCCCAGCTTTCAATCGAGTTAGAACCAACGACCGATATTTTAGCTGAACTGGCACCTCAAAAAGGGGAGAAAATTTTTATCGGATTTGCGGTTGAAACCGATAATATCATTGAGAGTGCTAAACAGAAACTGAAACAGAAAAATCTGGATCTGATTGTATTAAACAATCCATTAGAACCGGGTGCAGGATTTGCAACGGATACCAACAAGGTATTCCTGATTGATCGAACCGGTACAATCGACGCCTTACCGTTAATGCCAAAGTCTGTATTGGCTGAACGAATCATCGAACGAGTCATTGAGTTCATCAATGTTTTGTGATTTAAACCGGTGGAATAAGAGGTTACTCACCATGTTTAAGCTAACCTGTTCATTGAAATATTTGGGAGAACTCCATGAGTAGCGCGCAAGAAACTGTAACGACTCTTTTCGACGCCACCCGAAGTTTTTTACAACAACAAGCCGAGCTTTATGGTGAGGATTTCTTCTTACCCAAAAAAGTTTTTGAAAAATCGACTTTGATACCGATTCAGGAACCGGACGCATTTTTGGCCCTGAAGGCAACCGTTAATAACTGTCAGAAATGTCCACTGCACAAAGGCCGAAAAAATGCGGTATTCGGCAGCGGAAAGCGCGATGCCCGCTTGATGATTGTCGGTGAAGCGCCTGGGGCCGAAGAAGACATTCAGGGATTACCTTTTGTGGGGGCAGCGGGACAATTATTGGATAAAATACTTCAGGCAGTTAATTTTCGACGCGAAGACGTCTTTATTACGAATATTATTAAATGTCGCCCACCACAGAATCGAGATCCCCAGCCAGAAGAAATAAAGAGTTGTATTCCGTACCTCTGGAAACAAATACAACTGATTCAGCCGCAAATTATTCTGGCGATGGGCCGTTTTGCCGGACAGGTTTTATTGGGTAAAACCACATCAATTTCCCAAATGCGCGGACAAATTCATTCAATGAAAGGTATATCGGTACTCGTCACTTATCATCCGGCGGCATTGTTGAGAAATGCTTCCTGGAAGCGTCCTACCTGGGAAGATGTTAAATTACTCCGTCAGAAGTATGATGAATTGAGTACGAAAAATAAGTAATTCCGGATTCTATTCGATTGGAATAAAATAAGCTTTAATTTAGAAATTATAGGCATGAGTGAACAGCAGCAATTAACGCAACGGATGCCGCCTCAGGCAATCGACGCTGAAATGGCCGTTCTGGGGGCCACGCTTCTGGAGCCTGAGGCATTACCAAAAGTTATTGAAATTATCGATGTAACCTGTTTTTATAAAAAAATCCATGAAAAAATTTATTTAGCCGAACTACAGCTCTTTGAAAAAAATGAACCGATCGATGTAATTACGGTGTCAAATCAACTGCAAGCCAATGGTGAGTTGGAAGTGGTTGGCGGTAGCTATTATTTAACCCAATTAGTGAATAGTATTCCTTCGGCCGCAAATGTCGAATACTACGCGAAAATCGTGTTAGATAAGGCACTCAAGCGTAGGCTCATTAATGTGTGTAATAATATCTCGAAGGAAGCTTATGAAGACCACGAAGACGCTTTAGATATTATTGATAAGGCGGAGCAGCATATTTTCACCGTCCGCCAAGGACGCCGTCAGGAAGGTTTTCAGCCGATTAGTCCGATTTTAATGCGGACGATTGAGACCATCGAACGCAATGCGGCTCGCAAAACCGGGCTAACCGGTGTTCCGTCGGGATTTAAAAAATTAGATGCGTTATTGGCTGGCTTTCAGAACTCTGATTTAATCATTGTTGCCGGTAGACCTTCAATGGGGAAAACGGCACTTTGTCTGAATATTGCCCGGAATGCGGCCGTTGAAGCGCGGGTTCCCGTGGGGGTGTTCAGCTTAGAAATGGCCAGCTACCAACTGGCGATGCGAATGTTGTGCAGTGAAGCCCGCGTTAATTCACATAAGCTACGCACGGGGCGGCTTACGGCAGAGGAGTGGCCGAATTTAAGCCTAAAGGTGGGTACTTTAGCCGAGGCGGCTATTTTTATTGATGATACCCCTGCACAGGGTGTCCTTGAAATTCGAGCCAAAGCCCGTCGGCTGAAAGTAGAGCATAATGTTGGACTGGTTATTCTCGATTATCTCCAATTAGTACACGGGGTGGGGCGCGCTGAAAGCCGTCAGCAAGAGATTTCCCAAATTTCACAATCATTAAAGGCGCTGGCAAAAGAAATTGATGTTCCGATTATTGCGCTTTCTCAGCTTTCCCGGGCCGTGGAAAATCGTCCCGATAAACGGCCGCAGCTTTCTGATTTACGCGAATCAGGTGCAATTGAACAGGATGCCGACGTCGTGATGTTCGTCTACCGACCTGAAATGTACGGTGATAATGAGAACGCCGGCATCGCGGAAATTATCGTTGGTAAACAAAGGAATGGCCCGGTTGGTACGGTTAAGCTCGCCTATTTGAATGAGTATGTTAAATTCGAAGACCTGGCTCCGGATTATTATGATGAAGAGGAAGTGATACCTGAAGCACCTTTTTAAGGCACGGAATAAAAACCGCGATCTGTTTTTTTGAAATAGTATTATTGTGTCAGGTGGATAAATGTTAGCATGTTTTTTTTATTTGATTTTTAGAATTAGATCTTAATGGTAAAATAATGATTATTTAAAGGCCAAAATGATGAAGAGGCAACTTTGGATATGCAAGAAAAATATATAAAGGCCTTAGAGAAATTAATACGAAAATTAAGTCATTACAGTCAAAATGTAGATACCGAATTAGTTCGGCGAGCATTTCGATTCAGTCATGAAGCCCATAAGGAACAGCTTCGCAAGTCAGGGGATTTATTTTTCGAACATCCGCTTGAAGTCGCACAAATTCTCGCCGACTTGAAAATGGATTATGTGACAATTTGTGCGGCAATCCTGCATGATGTGGCTGAGGATACGGGTGTGACCATCGAGGAAGTTGCTGAAAAGTTTGGGAAAGAGATTGCCAGCCTGGTCGATGGGGTCACTAAAATCAGCGGCTTAAAGTTCGAAAGTACGGAAGAACGACAGGCTGAAAATTTTCGAAAAATGCTCATTTCGATGGTGAATGATATGCGGGTCATTTTGATCAAATTTGCCGATCGCCTGCATAATATGCGCACCATCAAATATTTACCCCGACAAAAACAGCGACGAATCGCTCTGGAAACACGTGATGTTTATGCTCCTTTGGCGCATCGGCTGGGAATGGGGAAAATAAAATGGGAATTAGAAGACTTAGCATTTGAAGTCCTGAATCCGGAAGAATACGAAAGTATCCAAAAGAAAATAATCGAAAATCGAGAAGTACGCGAACAGTATATTCGTAAAATTACCAAGCCCCTGCAAAAAGAATTAAAAAAAAATGCTATTAAGGCCAAGATTACGGGTCGCCCCAAGCATTTATATAGCATTTACTTGAAAATGAAAAAACGGGGTGTCCCATTTGAAAAAATCTACGACCTGTTTGCGATTCGAATTATTGTAAAAAAAATTGAAGAGTGTTATTTTGCCTTAGGAATTGTTCATAATCTTTGCATTCCGATTCACGAGCGTTTTAAGGATTATATCGCAACACCGAAGACCAATATGTATCAATCCCTTCACACCACCGTTATTGGACCGGAAGGCAAGATGGTTGAAATCCAAATTCGCACCGAACAGATGCATCGAACCGCTGAGGAAGGGATTGCGGCCCATTTTCGCTATAAAGAAGGGAAAGTTATTGAGGACGATTTAGATCGATATCTGGTCTCCTTGCGTCAGATATTGGATGAAGCGAAAGACCCCACCGAATTCATGGAAAATTTTAAAATCGATCTTTTTCATGATGAGGTATTTGTCTTTACACCGAAAGGCGATTTATTTAAATTACCGACTGGTTCGACACCCGTCGATTTTGCATTTGCCGTTCACACGGATATTGGCTATCATTGTATTGGAGCCAAAGTAAATGGTAGAATTGTTCCTTTAAATTATCAATTGCACAGTGGCGATGCCATCGAAATAATTACTTCTGCGAATCAGAAGCTTAATCCCGATTGGATTAAATTTGTCAAAACTGCCAAAGCCCGCAGTCGCATTAAAAGATGGATTAAAAATTCACTGTTCGAGCACAGCCTCAAGCTGGGCGAAGAGATGGTGAATAAGCAATTCAAGCGCTATAATATCAAAAAGGATCTGGCTACGCTGGAGGAGGTGGCTCAATCTTATGGCTTAGCTAATATTGAACAGCTTTACGTTTCGATTGGTCGCGGAGACACGCCAATTCAGGGTGTCATCAAAAAAATATCGCCGGAGAAAGTCGAATCAATGGAGGAAGATTCGATCATCAGGCGTTTTATCCGGCGGGCGCGGGGAGCAAGTAAAGGTGTTCGTGTTCAAGGTTTAAATAATCTGCTGATCAATTTTGCTCAGTGTTGTCAACCAGTTCCTGGAGATCGCATCATTGGATTTATAACCCGTGGAAGGGGGGTGGTAATTCATCGTAGCGATTGTAATAACGTGTTGAAATTACTGGAAGATCCTGAAAGAAAAATTGATGTGGAATGGGATGTGGCCCCTGATAAGCAGTTCATGGTTCAATTAAAGCTATTAGGCGAAGACCGGAAAAATTTTCTGAAAGATATTTCTGAAAGTATTGCCGCCACTGACACGAATATCGTAAGCGTGGTCATGAATGCTCAGGATTCAATTGTTCAAAGCACTATTATTATCGAAGTAAAAAATTTAAATCATCTCATTCGGGTGATAAATCGTATCAGGCGAGTTCAGGGTGTGATCAGTGTTGAGCGTTTAAATGGAATTTAATTAAATCGTTTTTAAAATAATTTTCAATCTTAGCTTTTCATTAAAAGTATCCGATCGTTTTTAAAAGTATTTTTTTTAATATCTGCTGAAAACAGGGAATACATTTATCAAGTTAATTTTCACTTCAATTTTTCTGGTTTACCCCTGAGAAATCAATTTGAAAAAGTTAATAATTCATTGATTTAAAATTAAGGAGCAGGATTCATGAAAAGAACTATAACCAAGAAAGACGTCTCAAAACGTACGGCGAAATTAGTTGGGGAAAAAATTTACTTGACTGAAAAAATTGTAGATGGTGTCTTCACAACCTTAAGAGAGTTCATGGCCGAAGCAGATCCTGATATCCGGATTGAAATTCGCGATTTTGGCGTTTTTGAAGTCAAAACAACTAAACCGAAACCGAAAGCCCGTAACCCCAAAACCGGCGAAATCATTTATGTCCCTGCCCGCAGAAAAACCCATTTTAAAGCCGGGAAGTTACTCAAAGAAGTCCTTAAACAACCCTTAGAAGAAGTGTCTTGATATGTGGTGGAACTTATTACTTTTTCAATAACCGTTAGAAGATCTGTTGTCTTCTAACGGTTTCATTTTTTTGACATCAAATTGTCATGTCACTTTCATAGATTTTGTTTATACTTTGCCAGCAGAAATTGATTGAGCGAGGTAGAAAGGTTAAACGGTGGGAGTCGCCGATCGAAAATATAAAACGAAATAGTGCCCTGTCCATTTTATGTGCTTTTTTAATCTCATTTTCTTTCCCCCCTTTTAAATTTGGGTTTCTGGCATATTTCGCTTTTATTCCTCTTTTTTATATGCTCGATCAAAAATCTAAAAAAGAGGCGTTACGGTGGGGTTATTTCGTTGGATTGTTAACAAACTTAATGCTACTTTATTGGATTGGGTGGGCAACCCTGGCCGGGGCGATTAGCGCAATTCTGGTCCTGCCAGCTTATGTAGCCCTGTTTGCGTTCCTGCATGTTTTTTCACTTCAAAAGTGGGGGGAAAAATCAATCTTACTGGCACCTGTTTGGTGGACCTCGATCGAGTGGATTAAGTCCTTGGGACAAATCGGCTTCCCCTGGTTCACGCTGGGATATTCTCAATCGCGTTACCTCTCACTGATTCAATTCGCTGAATATGTGAGTGTGATTGGAATCTCCTTCTGGGTGCTCCTCATTAACGTCCAACTATATACTTTCCTCCAATCAATCAGGCACAAACAAACGGTTTATAAGCCAATAATAATCCTGGGTCTGTTATTTCTGCTTCCGTTTCTTCACGGAAAAATGGTTATACCTGAAAAGATAACCTTGCCTGACGCTGATAAAATTCGAATTGGTCTGGTTCAGGGGAATATTGACCCCTTCCAAAAATGGAAACCCCAATTTAAAGATTCAAGTTTTACCACCTACACTCGTTTAACAGAGCAAGTTGCCAGGTTTAAGCCCGACTTAATTATTTGGCCCGAAACCGCCACGCCCTGCTGGTTAAGGTATGAGTACAAATATTTGTCTCAAATTAAACATCAACTTGATACTCTCAACATTCCCTTGCTTACCGGGACCCCGGATTATCAATTTGTTTCCGAGACAGAATATCGCACCTATAATGCCGCGATTCTGATTCAACCACACTCCGCTGAAATTCAGACCTATTATAAACTGCGCCTGGTGCCATTTGGGGAGCGTATTCCTTACGAAGACTCTTTTCCTTTTACTTTAATCAAGGGTTTGTTGAACAAACTGGAAATGGGCCAGGGAAACTTTTCACCAGGAGATCGGCCAGTGGTGTTTTCGTTCCCACGCACGGTTACAAAAGACGCTTCTCATACCAAGCCACCCGCTTACTCTTCTTTGAAGTCAAAGTCGAATTTAACAACGAGTACAAATGACTCGATTCGGTTTGGAGTGGCGATTTGTTATGAATCCGTTTTCCCCAAAATTGTGAATAAATTTATTAAATTAGGTGCGCAATTTCAGGTTATCATTACCAATGATGCCTGGTTTGGTAAGACGGCAATGCCTTTTCAGCATTTGTACTATGCCGTTTTTCGGGCCATTGAAAATCGTGTCAGTATTGCGCGGGGGACAAATACCGGTATTTCAGCCTTTATTGATCCGTACGGTCACATTACCAGCACAACGCCGCTTTATCAGGAAGCCATTCTTGTCGACGAAATTCCGTTGCTTAACCAGAAATCCTTTTATGTTAAATATGGCAATATTTTTTCGAATGGAATCCTCATATTCAGTGCCTTCCTCTTGGTTGTCCTTATTTTTTATCCCCGAAAAAAATCGCGCTTATAAAAAAGAATTGTCCTTTAGTCAAATCTTAATATTCGGTCTTATACCACTAACAATGTGGTTTTGAAATTCAACCTTTAAGTCCTCTCTTTTTCAAGACAGGATTTAGGTGAGTTTTAAAACCAAAGAATCTCAAAACCACTTTCACCTCTGTTTACTTTAATTGCTCCAGGGTAAATTTTCCAAATCCACATTGCCCCCGGAAAGAATGATTCCCACCCGCGATTGTGGGCCGTTAGTTTTGTTTTCCAGCAAGCCGGCCAGAGGTACGGCTGCCGAGGGTTCAACCACAATTTTCATCCGTTCCCAGACCAGACGCATCGCTTTGACAATCGTCGCTTCACTAACGGTTACAATGTCCGACACATATTTTTGAATAATTGCAAATGTTAATTCTCCGAGGGAGGTGCGTAAACCGTCGGCAATTGTTTCGGGTTGAATTGAGGGAATAATTTTGCCCGTCTGAAATGAGCGGAAAGCGTCCGCCGCACCTGCCGGTTCAACGGCAATCACCCGGGTTGTCGGGGAAAGATGGGCGGCAGAAATCGCGGTACCACTTAGTAGGCCACCTCCACCAACGGGTACCAAAATAATGTCGAGTTGAGGGACCTCTTCTAATAGTTCCAACGCGGCTGTTCCCTGACCCGCAATAACCCGGGCATCATTATAAGGGTGAACGAAAATGGCACCGGTTTTTTTGATTACCTGGTTCAATGCTTGTTCACGGGCGGTGAGTGTGGACTCACAATAAACGATTTCTCCGCCATACTCGCTGACCGCGTCTTTCTTTACTGCCGGAGAATTTTTCGGCATGACGATAAAGGCTTTCGCCTGGCGTTTTTGGGCGGCTAATGCCAGAGCGGCGGCATGATTTCCCGAAGAATGAGTGGCCACCCCCCGGCCAATTTCAGTCGGTGTCAGTGAAAAGACCGTGTTGCAAGCGCCGCGAAATTTAAATGCCCCTACTTTTTGAAAATTTTCACACTTGAAAAATAATTGAGTACCCACGATTCGATTCAAACTCTCACAAGTAAGTACGGGAGTGCGGTGAATGAAGGATTCAATTCTTTTCACCGCGTCAAGCACATCTTGAAAAGAAGGAAGCTTTTCCATTAAACAATCCTGTTCTTAATGCAATTATTTCAGATAGACACTTTTTAAATTTTACCGGTTTTAAAACTCAACCGTAATCCCCACCGGGCAGTGATCCGAACCCTGGATTTCTGAGCGGATAAAAGCTGATTTTACCTGGTCTTTAAGATTTTCGCTGACAAAAAAGTAATCGATCCGCCAGCCCACATTTCTCTCTCGCGCACGACTTTTGTAATCCCACCAGGAATAATGCCCGGGTTCTTGATTAAACACCCGAAACGTATCGATATAACCCGCGCTGATAAATTTGTCAATCCAGGCCCGTTCCTCAGGTAGAAAACCGGACACATTTTCATTCTCTTTGGGTCGGGCTAAATCGATTTCACGATGGGCCGTGTTGACATCACCACATACGATAAGGCGTTTACCGGCATCCTTCAGCTTATTGGCAACCACAAGAAAGGCATCATAAAATGCCATTTTAAATTCCAGTCTTTCTTTTGAAGCCTTTCCATTCGGGAAATAAATATTAAACAAAATGAAATCGTTATAATCAGCAATGAGGCATCGGCCTTCACTGTCAAATTGTTCATGACCCAGCTCATACTGAATACTTTGCGGGATAATTTTTGAATATAAAGCCACTCCACTGTAGCCTCTTCTACTGGCTGAAGCGAAATAAGAATGATAGTTGTCGATAGTGGTCAATTCGGCAGGTAATTGATCCGGGTGGGATTTTGTTTCCTGAATACAGAGAATATCCGGTTGTTCTGTAAAAAACCAGTCTAGCGCTCCTTTTTTATGAACCGCGCGCAGACCGTTTACATTCCAGGACAATAACGTGAGTTGTTTCATAAACGTGGTCCTTTCTGGATTTCAGCGCTTTAAATGGCTTAATCCGAAATAATTTAAGTGAATGAATTTATTCCACATTTTAAATCATATTCTGGTTCCCCCTTCAGGATGACAAATTTTCAGGCATACAAGGCGAACAAGTTGGTTCGCGAGTTGCCTGTTTAGAAGAATGCCTGAAAACTGGCATTACTCATTTACCAGGTGGTTTAATAAAAAGCAGGGGCAGCGCTTGGTAACCAACTTAAATATGTAAATTTTGTATTCCGGATAAATTGTCCTGTGTAAAAATTGCTTTATGATAACCTTCAGTTACAGGTTAATCAGAAATTAATTTGATTAATAATTTGCTGAAAAGCAAGCGATTAATTTTGATAGCGCTGATATTTTTCATAATGTTACCGCATTATAATACCCAAAAATACCCGGTAATATTGGTTAGGCGTGAATCAAATATTTCAGGCATAATATTTGTCTTTAAAAAACTTATCATTTTAAAAGTGGCTCTGACAGGTCTCTTTCAGGGTAATATCTCCACGAATAAAATCAACAATATCATAAATGTATTTGAAAAATGTCGTTCAAAATTAGCTGCGGTTAAAACGTCGAACGATTCAAATATTAAGTCTCTAAAGTCAGGAGTAATCCAATGAATACAATAATAAAAGTCGTCCTTTTTTGCACTTTAATTACAGGTTTGATTTTCAATCTCATTTTTGACCAGAGTGCATTCTCACAAACAAATTTATTAGCAGTGAATTCTTTGAATGCAGCCGTTTCCGCTTCAAATGCAATCGGTAATGGTGAGCCTCTCAATACTATTTATCTAAGTGGTAGACATACCGGTAAGATTCTAACGGCAGAAAAATTAAAAGCCAACGATGAAAATTCCTGTCAAATTATTCGCTTCAAGAACGACGGAACCATTGATGAGAGTTTTATATCGGCTATATGGGATCAAAGCCCAATTACGATTCCGGCTTATGAACCCCACGCCATTGGTCTGCAGGTCAATGACAAAATTGTTCTCGTGGGAAAAGCGGTGGACAATTCACCCTCAAAGCTGCTGGTAGTGCGACTGAATGCCGATGGTACCCTGGACCAAAATTTTGGTAAGGATGGTAAACTCTATCTTGATATCACCGATCAATCATTTATTACCCATATTCTGGATATTTCCAGCAGCTTGAGCGGAGAAATTTACATTTCAACAGGGAGTTATTTAGCGGACGAATTATATTTATCTTCAATTTTTATAATTGATGATGATGGTCGTTCCAATGAAGTGGTTTATGTTAAATATGGAATGCATCAATACAATATTCAAAATCCGGTGGCAACGGATGAAATTGAGAGTTTAATTCATTAACAAGTCTGTATCAATCGAATAAATACCTCTTCCAGCGAACTCCCCTGCTGGCTAGATTGCTGCCATTCTTCACGATTCATCTCTCGAATGACCTGACCCAGATGCAAAATGACAATCCGTTGGCAGAGATTTTCAATGGTCTCAATAATGTGCGAAGAGAAAATCACGGTGCCGCCGGCCTTACAAAAATCCTGGAGGTAGGATTTGAAGTAAAAACTGGTTTCCGGATCAAGGCCATTTGTGGCTTCGTCGAGCAGCAATAATTTGGGTTTTCCCATTATCGCCGCACTGAGGCTTAATTTACGGCGCATTCCGTGCGAATAATTGGTAATAAGTTCACCGGCTTTTTCTTGCAGACGGAAAAATTCAAACCACCTTTGAATTTCTTTTTGCTGTTCACCTGGCGGAATTTGTTTGGCACAGGCAATGAATTGTAAGAATTCGGCTCCGGTCAGGTATTCATAAAGCACCGGTGTTTCCGGGGCATACCCGATGTCATTTTTATATGAAAAGTCTTTTGAAGAAAGCACCTTATCTTCAAAAATGACGGTACCTTGATCGGGAAATAGCAGCCCCATAATTATTTTAAATAGCGTGGACTTGCCCGCGCCATTTGGACCCAACAGGCCACACAGCTCGCCAGGATTAACTTTGAAAGAAATTCCTTGCAGTGCCTGCACTTTATCAAACGTTTTTTTTATTTGACTTACCGCAATCATGAAAACTCCACATTTTGAAAATGTCTTTGTGACTTACGAATCCAGATTAACATAATCGCCAAAATCAGGATCGAACCAAAGGGCATATAAAACCAGAATAGAAGGGCCAGTAAAATTAATATATTGAAACTGTAACCTGCCAATTTTGCCTGGGGAAACAGGGCAAAACCTGTATTGCAAAAGAAAGCCGCCAGGAGCGCCGGAATGCCAAACAACGTCGTCAACAGCAAAGAAAATAGCCGCAGATTCATTGTGAATTTGAATAAACAGACGAGTGCTGGCAAAAGCAGCGGCAGTCCGGTCAGCACTAGCATTAAAATCCAGCGCGAGTACCAAAGACGGGCCGGACTGAGGGCTAAAAATTTAAATAGGCTGGCACTGGTCGTATCCCGTTCAAACAACGTGAAAGCCATATTCAAGATGAAAAGCCAGCTAAAAATGATTTGAATAAAAATAATGCTTACCAGGGCCGAGTCAAGTGTGTCTTGAGCCAGCACAGCGGCGAAGAGTACGCCGGTTTCGATTAATATGACCAGGAAAAGCGAGCGTTTTCGACGAATGAGGAAGAGCAAATCAAAATAAATGAGCGCCGTTGTCGGTTTATGAATTCGCTTTAGAAAACGCAAAGCCGGTGTAAAATAACCGGAAAAGCGTTGGTGAACAAATTGTGATTCAATAAGGCCCGGTTCGTAGATGTGTCTGATTAATTGGCTTAAAGTCCCGATCAGTGCGATTCCAATAAATAAAATCAAGAGCGCCGGGTAAGAAAGATGAACCAGCATCAACCGGATCCCCGGTCCACCCACCCACAAACCTCCGAGTAAACCAGCCTCAATCAAACACCAGGGAAAAATTTTTTGATACCATTTTAAGCTTTGCTTCCGCCACTGAAAAGCCTGTAAAAAGGCGACCAATTTTAATAAAAATAAAATAACCATCGCCAGGAAAAAATGGAATAAACGCGTTAAAAAGGATGTCTGAATAATCAAAAAAGGCAAAGTCCCCCAAAAGAGTATCACCAGGGTTTTGAAGATGTAACGCCAAAAATGATAAGAAATAATGGACGTTCGGGCAAAAGGTAAGCTGCCTAATAAATGCCATTCACCGCTGGAACGCATCGTCAGGTAAGCGAAAAGCTCGAATAATAGATAGAAAATCGGGAGACTATTAGCCCAAAAGGTAATCCATTGGTGAACGAATGCCTTAGAAAATAAAAATTGTAGATTGTAACCAATATCGGCGGGGGAACGCCCGAGCAAATAGATGAAAAGTAGCAGGATTAAGGCTAATTCAATCTTCATTCGTCGGTTAAAATGATGGCGGATGAAATTAACATAAAATCTTAAACGAGTTTTAATTAACAGGATGAGCATTTTAATTTTTTTAAAATTAGGAAGTTCAGCGGATGAATGAGTTGCTTCTATTGATTTGATTATACTTAAATAATTAGGTGAGGTTTCAGAGTGAATGGTCTCGAATTTTTGATAAAATTTAAATATCGTCCCACAAAATTTTTTATCACTCAGTTGTCTAATAAATAGAAAGTCAAAAAAATCCAATATAGCTTTCAGAGGGAATTTTGAAGCAAGCGGATGTGAATCAAAAACAGATTAATCAACCAGAAATTCCATTTTATCCGCTTGTTCAAATTTATCAAACAATTGAAATGATTTTAAAGATAAGGAGTAAAACGATGAAGAAGAAAATTATAATCATCACGACCGGTTTAATTATTGTGTCTCTGCTGTTAACAATAGGACTGGCACAAAAGCCTCGCTGGGGAAAAGCGAAATGGCAACGTGCCGGAATGCTGGCCAAATTACCTGACCTGACCGAGGAACAACAAAATAAAATTGAAGAACTAAGATTAAATTTCCAGAAAGAAATGTCACCGGAACGGATAAAAGTCAGCAAATTACGTCTGGAATTAAAAGAGCTGTTAATTGCCGACAAACCGGATCTGGGTAAAATCAATTCTCAGTTAGAAGATATTAACAAACAACGCTTAAAAATGGAAAAAGCGCGGATTAAACATCGGCTGGAAGTACGCGAATTATTAACCGAGAAACAGCGACTTATTTTCGATCAATACCGACCTGGTGCTAATGATTTCGGCTGGCGAAGAGGGGGACGACCGGGACGCCGGGCGGGAATGTCCGGTTTCGGTAATCCCTGGTGGTCCGATGAAACGACACGCGAATAATTTCTGGATGAACATCATTCAATAATGCTCTGGCTCAGGCGGCAAGGTGGCTGCCTGAGCTTTTTTATTTTATCCATGAGCCGGTTGATTTTTTACCCTTGCGAAGGTTAGATTTGAGCATAAAATCAATATGTAGATAAACAATAATTTTGCAAAATAATGTCTAGACTTTCTCTTAACCTTCGCCAGGGTGAACGACATTGAATCAACAGTGTTATTAACAATCACCGGAACTTTTAGAAGCAGCGCGGGTATATTTTGCCAATATCGCCTTCACCTAACGAAGCCTTAATTACCAAGAACCTGTGAATTCAGGAGTGCCTTATGATTCCAAATGCTGAGCTTACCCCAATCACGCAATCCCAATATCTGCATCACATTGAACAGGCAGCCGCTTTCCTGCGGACGAATTATGATCAAAAGTTATTGGAATGGCGCGAGAACTTCAATTCCGATGATATTTTAGCGCGGGATTACCCCCGATTTACCTTTGTCAGTGCCACTTTTGAAGCCTTCTTATTTCAATTAACGGGTAAAACCCTGCATGCCCAGCCGGCAAAAAAAGCATTGCTTCAGTTACGAGAAATAATTGAATGGTACCCGAGCGCTTTTGGGCCGTACCGGAAACACGACTCTTATGGGTACTGGAAAACGGTTCCCGCTGTTCCACCGGAAGCTTACGCCTGTTTAAAAGGGACGGAGGTACTGTCCTCGGAAGAAGAACAGCTCGTAGAAGGCTGGCTGGCAGAGTACGCTGAACGCTTTTTTGAAGTGCACGAATGGGGGGCACACAATCGGGCGTTGTGGGTGACCCGTGATTTTGCGCGCATTATTCAATTACTCCCAGAACATCCGTCCAATCAGCGCTGGAAAAAAAAGTGCTTGCATTTATTAAAAACCAGTTGGGGCAACTGGTCAATCGAGGACGCCCAGATTTATTTGCCGTTGTGGCTCTCGAAAATGATGCACATTGCGGATATTCTAGAAATTCCGGGCCTGTTTAAAGAATACAATATGCTTTATTATCTGAATTATTTTTTGCACCTGATGGCACCGCACGGAATGGTTACCGATTTTGGTGATGCCCGCTGGCAGGAATGTTGGCACTGGTATTTAACCTGTTTTGAACGCGGGGCCAAGGAATATCAAAATGAAGAATTTAAATGGGCGGCCGCTCGCATTTATGAGACGAAAGCCCGGTCGGCGCAACCCGAAGAAATCGAAATTGATTTCCCCTTCCTGTACCAGTGCTGTGATGATTCGATTGGAATTCAGCCCCCCTCAGCCTCCAGTCGAATGGTGCTGGATGAATTAGCCGGTAAAAAAATCGTATTTCGAAATGGCTGGGAGCCCGAGAGTTCTTTCCTGATGTTGAACTACAAGGGTGACCAGGATTACGGCCGTTGTGACCGCGATTATTTACGGCAGTCGATTAATGTGATTGCCGAAAAAATGCACCACGGCCACACTGACGAAAATGCGATTTGTTTGTTAATGAGTCAAGGCTCCGTCCTCTTGAATGATGCTGGTTACCGGGTGACGCTGACCAATGGCCAGTACCGCGCCGATTTTTATCATAATCGCCTGTCAATCCGGAATGAACCACCCAATCCAACCGAGCCATTATTAAATTCACTGCATAAACGAGCCTGGTATCATCCTACCCGAACTGAAAAAATTCATTTTTTTAATTACGAAAAATGGGATTACTCACGGACCCGGGTGAAACGTGCCGAAGAAGGGTGGGAATGGGATCGCGCCATTATTTATCTGAAGGTAGAGGATATTTTTGTGATTATTGACCGGGTGCTGGTGCTCAAGGACTGCTTTCTGAATGTGAATAATTTATTTCATACTCAGCAATTATTAAATGTCGGAGACAATTGGTTTGACACGCGGTTTAATGATATTGCTGGCTGGAAAAATCCCACCAACCGACGGCTCCTCGTCTGGTTCCTGCCCCAGGTCGGGATGAAGGTGAGCTGTGAAGAATTACAGCGGAATCATGCCCTTAATCGGACAATGTATCAAAGCCTTTCCAGTGATTTTCAAACCGGTGACATTATCCCCTTTGTGACCATTTTAATACCGCATTCCCCGGATCAAAAGTGTGAAGATTTGATTGCCCGAATTAAAGAATTACCGTGTTCGCTGTTTCCGAAAGGAGTGGGCATTATGCTGGTTACGGCAACGGGACCATTACATATATGCTTCAAATGCGATCTGGAAATGGATTTAATAAAAGAGGAAATTCGTCCGAAGTACAATTATCAATTAGGTAAATTGAATTTTGGCAACATCATCGAAACCGATGCCCGGCTATTATTATTGGAAGAAAATAAAGCGGCGGTGCATTACGGTTTTGCCGAAGCTTCTAAAATTCACTTTAAGAATCAACTCATTTTTGAAGTGCCTTCTTTGCAACCTTCAATCTATCATCCGAATGGTGATTTTCTGCACCTGAGCCAACCCCGCTGGGATTGGTGGGAAGACCAGGCGAAAATAACTGATTGATGCCGGAAACTTGAATAAGCTGAAACCGTGAATTGACTCAATGCAAAATTACCGAGACTATTTCACCAATCGAAACTTCCTGGGTTTATTTATCTCGACAGTGTTTGTTTTTGCGAATATTACGGCGTACTTTCCCGTTCTGCCGCTTTATTTGAAACGAATGCAGGCATCTAATTTTGCCATTGGTGCTGTAATGGCCGCTCTGCCAGTGGGCGTCCTCTTCTGTCGGCCGTTGGTGAGTTGGATAATTCAAAAACAGGGACGGCAGTGGAGTTTACGTTTCGCTACGTTGGCGCTGTTTATGGCATCATTGCTTTATTTTTTTTCGAATCAAATCACGTTTTTACTTATCATTCGCCTGCTTCACGGTTGCGGGGTTTCCGCATTTACCACGACCTCGGGGGTTCTGATTACTGATATTACCACCCCTAAAAATCGTGGCCGCGCGCTGAGTACCTTAGTTATCGGGAATTTTTTGGGATTCGGTTTGGGCCCCCTTTTGGCTAACGCGGTATTTAATACCTTCAATGTTAACACCTTTTTTTTAATGACGACTATTTTTGCGTTGTTCGGTTTTGGAGTGAGTAGCCTGGTGCAGGACAAATCTCGTTCAATGGAGAGAATTCGTCCAAAGACAGCCTGGACAAAGCTGCTCCTGCGCCGTCAGTTGTTAACCCCCGCCGGCTTTTTTTATACGATTGCGCTGGTTCAGGGTGCGATTACAACCTTTTTGCCATTGTATTTAAAAAATCTGGATAGCGGAATTTTTTTTCTGATTTTTGCTGCTTCGGCTTTAATATTTCGACTTTTGGTTGGGTGGCTAGCGGACCGATATAACCGGGGGATTATTATCATGGTAAGTACCACCATCTTCTGGTTTGCCATTTTAATTATTGGATTAACGGAATCGTTAGCGGGAGCTATTCTGGCTGCCGTGCTTTATGGGAGTGGTTACGGTTCGCTCATTCCGGCGATGCTCGCCCTGATTGCCGACAATACGACCTTCTTTACCCGGGGGGTGATTTTCAGCTTTTTTTTCGGGTGCTTTGATCTCGGCATGTTTTCCTCGGGTTATTTTTTTGGAATAATTGCCGATTATTTTTCGGTTTCAATCATTTATCCGGTTGCCACCATTATTCTGGCAATCGGGGCGATTTTTTTTATTACCCACATTCGTCCTACGGCAAGGGATTCATTGAAATGGATTTTAAATTTTCGGGTGGTTGAAAATTAGATTGGTTTCAATCACTGCGCGATGCCTCCGGTTCATGATCCGTTTTAGTACTTTTGAGGGTGGTCTTCAGTTTCATATAAACGCGGCTAGTTTCGAGCCAAGAACCAGCAAATTTGACCCGCCAAATTTGTAACATTTCTCCAGTTCTCTGTCAGGCTGTCGTTCCGGCCTTTTCTCACCGGTTTTTGGGGAGAAAAGTGCCGGAATCTCCTCGTTTAACCTGCTGGGGGAGATTCGGGTGAACTATTACCCAAGTTTTATTAATATTGTATGAATCGGTATTTCCTCATTGAATTATTTTAATGCTGAGCAAAATAAATATAACGTAGATTTATGTTTTAAAACGTTATTATAAGTCAAAATTGTATTACATGATATTTATTAATGATTTATTTTACCCGCTAAGTTTAGAAAAAATTTTATAATTGACATTATCATTATTTTTTATTATCTAGTAATACTGCACTTTCAGGATTTATCCAATTTTGTTTTATGGTCATTGATGATTTTGTTTTCGCGGGTAGGGGGGAGTTAAAGCCCTAAATCGTATTTTCAATCTTTAAAGTTGGTACCTTCGGACAGAATTACCATCGACTTTTTTAAAAGGGTGTGCCTGAATGGAGAGAAATAATATTCGATTCTTAAAGGCATTTGTGATATTGTCCTTTTGTTTAATGATTACTATTGTATTCCAATTGTTTGGCGCCGTGGTTTTTCCTTCAGCATTTTCTCAATCGAAGCGGATTCTGCCCGCTTTGAAAATTCATTCAAGTCTTAAATTAGATGGGCATTTGAATGAAGCCGTCTGGAAAAATGCTCAGTTTTCAAGTGATTTCTTACAGCAGGAACCAGGCGACGGAACGGCACCGACGGAGTCAACCGCGATTGGCTGTCTTTATAATCAGCATTCTCTTTATTTTGGCATTCGCTGTTTTGATTCAGATTACACTCAAATCATTCGTTCGGAGCTACGGCGCGACGCTTATATGGACCACGATGATTATTTTGAAATTGTGCTGGACACTTATCGCGATAATCGCTCCGGATTTTATTTCATTTTTAATGCTTACGGTAATCGACGGGACGCAAAAATTTCGGACGAAGGACTGGCATTTAATCCGGAGTGGGATGGCATTTGGCAGTGCAAAACCACGATTAATGAAAAAGGCTGGTTTGCCGAGGTGACCATTCCCTGGAAAACCTTACGCTTTGTTGAACAGGACACTCTTTATATCGGTGCTAATTTTGCGCGGATGGTCAGACGAAAAAATGAACACTTAATCTGGCGACATATTCCGCGTAAACTGGGTGGTTTAAGTTTCTTTCGTTTGTCGCAAGCGGGTGTGGTTGGGCCGTTTTTTAGGGTAAAAATGGGCGGCAATATTGAAATGCAGCCGTTTGCCTTAATTGGGCTGGAAAATGATCAACAAACAAATTTTCATATTAAAAATGTCAATGAAATCGGGCTGGATGTAAAGCTAAATTTGTCCTCAAATACCGTGGCGGATCTGACTTTAAATACCGATTTTGCTCAAGTTGAAGCCGATCAAGAACAGGTGAATTTAACCCGCTTTTCCCTCTACTTTCCGGAAAAGCGTCCTTTTTTTCTGGAAGGGGCAGAAATCTTTCACACCGGTGGTCCTAATGGTTACCTCTCGAGTCAGGCGGCACCAGACGCCCTGATACTTTATTACAGTCGACGAATTGGAATTGAGAAGGGACATCCGGTGCCGTTGTTGGGAGGAGGTAAATTTGTGGGCAAGATTCACCGCACGACGCTGGGGTTATTATCAATGCAAACAAAAGCGACTGAATTTTATGAGGATGACGCCCTCACACAACTCCCCTCCACGAACTTTAGCGTCTTCCGCCTGAAGCAGGACATTTTTAATCGTTCATCTATTGGTTTATTACTCACAAATAAGTTTCAGTCTGCAAATAACCGCAGCAATCAAATGGTGGCCGCAGATGTGCAAATAGCCATTACTCCCAATTTGTCACTTTATTCGATTCTAAGCGGTACGCACACCTCCGATAGCTCGAATTATCAAAGCAAAGCGGCCAGTGTAAATTTAAATTGGCAATCCGATCGATTTCAGTCAACTTTTCAAATTTCGGAAATTGAACCCAATTTTAATGCCGAAATGGGATTTATTCAACGGCGAGGTATTCGTCGAACCGAAGGCTCTTTTTTCTATTTACCGCGACCCCGCAATTCAAGTCGCATTCGTAAATTCTCTTATGGCACTGGTTTCACCCGGGTGACAAATCAACACGAATTTCTATTTGAACAAGAATATTGCGCCAGTTTTGGGATCTCATTTCAATCCAGCGCCTGGTTTTTTATTCGTCTGACCCGTACCTATCATTATTTAGTCACTGATTGGGAATTAAAACCGGGAACAATCTTTAAACAAGGTTCTTATAAAGGGTATCATTTATATTCGCGTTACCTGACCAGTACCTCCAGGCCAGTTTCAGCCATCTTAAAAATGGTTTTATCGAATTATTACGATGGTTTTCAGGAATCATTGAGTAGCGGAATCAGTCTGAATCGAATTGGTCGGCTGCGCCTGGAAACGACTTTTGATTGGAATCGGATAAAATTGCCAGCCGATCAATTCAAAACCTTTATTATTTCAAATCGAATTATTTATGCTTTTTCGACCCAGCTTTATTTAAAAGCCTATTTGCAATATAATCGCGATCCGGTAAATTTCGATGAGCGCTCGAAATGGAGCATGAATTTATTGCTGCGCTATATTTACCAACCGGGGAGTAGCTTTTATCTGGTTTACAACCAACAGCAGTTCCACGGTTCCCAGCGAAATGAAATTTTAAATCGCACCCTGATGATGAAGCTGGTTTATTTTTGGAGAAAATAATTGAAATAATTCAATTCTATTTATTAGCATTTCCTCAGGAACGACAACCATGAAATCGATTATCTGTGACATTGATGGAGTCTTGCTCAATCATAATAATCCGATTCCCGGCGCGGATATTTTTATTAATCGCATTTTAAAGCAAGGCAATCCACTGCTTCTGTTAACGAACTACCCCTCACAAACCGCCTCTGACCTGCAACACCGACTGGCCGCTTGTGGCATCCAATTAAATTCCGAGCACTTTTACACCTCGGCAATGGCCACGGCCGATTTTTTATCCAGACAGCAGGGAACCAAAGCCTATGTTATTGGTGAAGGCGCCTTGACGCATGAATTATATCGCATTGGTTTTACGATTACGGATATTAATCCGGATTTTGTGATTGTTGGTGAAACTCAGGCTTATAATTGGGATATGATTCACAAAGCTTCGAATTTCATTATGAACGGAGCCCGCTTTATTGCCACCAATCCGGATGTGGCTGGCCCTGGCGGCCGTCCTGGTTGTGGTGCTTTATGTGCGCCGATTGAACGCATTACCGGTCGGATGCCTTTTTATATCGGAAAACCCAATGCCTGGATTATGCGGGCGGCCCTGAATACGCTTAATTCACATTCTGATGACACAATAATCGTTGGCGACAATATGAGCACCGACATCCTGGCCGGAATTCAGGCCGGAATTGAAACCGTCCTCGTCCTGACGGGGGTAAGCCAAATGAAAGACCTCCCTCAATATCCGTATCGTCCCACCTTTATTTTTCCGGCCGCAAAAGATATTGATATTTTTTAAAAGACCATCTGATAGTTTTTGTAAATGTCTTACCATTTAAAAATGATGTTAGCTTGATCTCTTTTAATTATTCAATTAAACGGAGGAGGCTTAAAAATGATTACGTCAGTTAACAAACGCTTTTTGCTTTTCATCATTTTATTTTTCTTTATGACTCACCTGTCGCCACTCAATGCCAGGATCGGCGATGCCTTGAAAACATTTAAAACACCGGGACAACATCCCACCGGCTTGACTTTTGACGGACAAAATTTCTGGCTGAGTGACGGAATGACGGCAAAAATTTATTGCCTGGATCCCGAAAACGGGAAAGTCAAAAAAACCTGGCCCGCTCCGGGATTTGCTCCTACCGGTTTGGCCTGGGATGGTCAATTGTTGTGGTGTACCGACGCCGAGGCTGGCTGGATTTATGGAATTGATTTAAAAACCGGTGTGGCTGAAAAAATTCTGGAATCCAATTCGCCGCGTCCGGCGGGCATTGCCTTCGACGGTGAGTTTTTATGGCTGGTGGATAATGCTGAGAAAAAATTGTTAAAAATTAATCGGCAGGACGGCATGATGCACGAAAATGTTCCCGCGCCTTCTCACAGCGCCAACGACCTGACCTTTGATGGTCGCTATCTTTGGGTCACCGATAACGGGGATGATAAGCTTTATCGCGTGGAATTAACGAACGGGCGGGTGGTGACATTTGTTCCGTCGCCGGGACCTTATCCTTACGGGATTGTTTGGGCCAAAAATCAACTCTGGTGTGCCGATTATCAAACCGGGGAAATTCATCAATTAAATCTGGATGATTCTCAATTTATCATAAAATCAAAACCGAAACGTTATCAGTGGGAATTGGTGCACGATTTTAGAAACTTCGGTGCCGATATTATTCCGGAGCTGGACATTTATATGGCTGTACCCCACGACCTGGACAATCAAAAAATTCTCGGCAAAATCGATTATGAACCCCAGCCGGCTGGTTTGGTTGAGGATCAATGGGGACAAAAGTTCGCGCACTTTCATTTTCGTAGCGTCAAGCCCGGGACTTTTTTAAAGCCAAAAATGAAGTTACAGGTCGAAATGTATCACACGGAATATGTGGTTTTACCGGAAAAGGTCGGCACACTGGCGGAGATTCCCGCCGAAATCAGACAGAAATACCTGGTAGATGGCTTTAAATATGATCTGCACCATCCGCTGATTCAGCAGGGGGTGAAGGAGGCGCTGGGAGAGGAAAAGCACCCTTATTGGATTTTAAAAAATATTTTTGATTATATTTGTGAAAAAATTGATTACAAACTCAAACCCCTCGGTGGCTGGAATCCGGCACCCACGGTACTCAAACGCGGCACCGGCTCGTGTAGTGAATATACTTTTATTTTTATTGCAATGTGCCGGGCCGGTGGATTACCAGCCCGCTATGCCGGGTCAGTGGTGGTTAGAAGTGAGGACAAAGGCATCGACGATGTCTGGCACCGCTGGGCCGAAGTTTATTTGCCAAATTATGGCTGGATTCCGGTAGATGTTTCAGCGGGTGATAAACCGCTCCCCGCCGACCGCGCCCGGACAATTGGTACCCTGCGGAACAAATATCTGATTACCACGAAAAGTGGTGGCGATTCTGAATATCTGGATTTTTATTACAATTTCAATGCCCGCTGGAAAACGCAGGGTCAATGTAAAATTTATACCAAACAATATGCTGAATTTGTCCCCCTGGATTCGGAATAAGAAATTTTCACTGATATAAATTTAGGAGCAACAAAATGAATTCTGAATGCCCATTTAAAACGACTTTTCAGGTGCGGATTGGAGATATTAATTACGGGGGGCATCTGGGAAATGAACAATATTTATTGTTATTTCATGATGCCCGGCTTAAATTTCTGAACGCCAACGGTTTTTCGGAAATGGATATTGGGGAAAATGTGGGTTTAATTATGAGTGAAGGGCACGTTAATTACAAGGCGGAAGTATTTTACGGTGATGAATTAACGGTTGGTGTGACAATTAGTGAAATTATAAAAATTCGTTTTAGAATCGACTATGTCGTTGAACGGGCGCGCGATCAAAAAGTGGTGGCGACCGGCTACACCTGGATGGTGGCTTTTGATTATCACCGCCGGAAGGTCAGTAAGATCCCCACATCATTTCTTGTCAAAATGGGCCTGGTTGAATCGTGAATATCGATTCACAGTTGTTTCAGACGCGGAACGCCATTCCACAAGCATTAAAACGGCTGTTCAGCCAATACAAACTCCTCCTCAGGTACTGGCTGAGGAACAAATTTTATTTTCTCAGGGATTGTCCGGATTTCGGTTTTGATCCAATCGGGAGAAATGGTTATTAGATTGATTTTCAGTTTGCCCGGTTTGTTTTTATCAATAGCGCCGCCGGCGTTCATGAAACGTAATCCCTTGCGGATGTATTCGGTTGATTCATGCAAATGACCGTGCAGAATCAAATTGATATTAAACCGATCAAACAGATTCATCAGCCGTTTCTTTTTCCTGAGCTTGCCGGCATATCTTTCAATACTGTGCAGGAAGGTGAGGTGCTTTTCGAAAGCGCCTTGTGATTTTTTATTAAAATGATGATGCACCAGAATGATTTTTATTTTATTTTGATACGCTGGCTGTGATAAAATTTTTATAAGCTGTTTTTGTTGCTCTCTCCCAATTTTGCCCTTCGAGGCAGCGGGATTTTTTAGTAACGAATAGGGTGTGATTGAATTAAGGCCAATCAAAACCACGTCATCAATGAGTTTGGCAAACGGAAAGATGTTTCCCGGGATCGGAGTAAAACTGTTCTCAAAGACTTCTAAAAAATAGTTTTTAAACTCTCTTACCTTTTGATAAAAGTCGGTTTTTTCACAGCGGGCCGGGAAGGTTAATATTTCTTCAGCCAGGTACACCCCTCCGTAAATGTCGTGGTTTCCGATTACCAGAGTCAGCTTACCAGCATCAAGCAGATCAAACTCTTCGAATAGCTTCCGCAGGGCAATGAAATCTTTTGCTTCGGCATTATTCGTCAGATCGCCGGTAATTACAAAATGATCAACATCCTGGTTAAGGGCGTATTCAATGAGTCTCCTGGTTCTGGACAGATTTTTAGGCTTATTTTTCATGCAAATGTGTAAATCGGATAAGTGTGCCAGTTTCATAGATGTGTTCACTCCGCTTAAAGTTGTTCAATCGGTGACCTGAAAAAAATAATATTATTGTTTGGATTTACAAATCGACAGAAAAGGGAAATTCTCGTGAGGAAGTCAATTGCCAGAATCAATTGGTTGATTAAATTGATTGAAAAATAGCCGTGCAGATGAAACACTTGAGGCGTGTCATTCAAATGCTTTATTTTTAATAGAAGAAATTTGTATAAAATTTTTAAAAATAACCTGTATTCAATCCTCAATTTCTCTCTTTCCTTTACAGAATATCACCTGACAGAGTTTTCGTTGGGTAACCGTTCAGACAATATAATTTAATAAGATTTAAGCTGCAATAATCAGTTCAGCTAAATCTCGAAAAGCCCCGTAGCCACCTTTACTCTCACAGACGTAATCGGCAATGGTTTTTACGACTTGCATGGCATCCGCCGGACAGGCCGAGAGTCCTACCAGTTTCATCTCCAGATATTTTTCATTCAGTGTGTCGTTGTCGGGTCGTTTTTCTAATAATTCTAAAATATCGTTGATTCCAAATAGTGGCTTGTGCGGATAAAGCGCTTCAAACACCGCCGTTACAAATTTAAAATCATCTTTATTTTCAACCGTCAACCGGTGCGACTTTGAGTAGTCAAGCCCGGTACTCCAGGTTACATTTTGTGTTCGAAAACGATTGGAATTTTCATGGAAATAAGCGGTTCCACGTTTTCCAATTGAATTTAAGGCGTCTGAATTACAGGCGTTTGAATTACAGGCGTTTGAATTACAGGCGT